>Ga0213876_10000131_pt1 | contig 81694 bp, 78 predicted proteins | sample BarmaccomBMRX_R9_FD_160113 | JGI IMG/M metagenome (GOLD analysis project Ga0213876, IMG submission 160113) | Root-associated microbial communities from Barbacenia macrantha in rupestrian grasslands, the National Park of Serra do Cipo, Brazil - RX_R9 | ecosystem: Host-associated > Plants > Roots... | reverse complement strand
CGACCTGATCGTGGCCTGCGACGACCGCGCGGTGGCGCTGCTGCTGCGCCTTCTGGGCAAGGTCGCGGCCGACGGCGAGATCGCGGGGCTTATCCGCCGCTCGTTGGGCTGTCCTGAGAATTTCCCCGCCATGATCTCGCGCAGCGAGTCGATGCGGATCGCCGGCGAGATCGGCATCCGCGCGCCGCAGACGGTGCCGGTCGGCGATGCGGCGCAGCTCGATGCCTGTCTGGAGCGGCTGGGCCTGCCCGCGGTGCTCAAGGCCGACGGCAGCTGGGGCGGCGACGGCGTGATCGTGGCGCGCACCCGCGACGAGGCGCATGCTGCCTTCGCCAGGCTGATGCGGCCGGCGTCGCGCCTGCGCAATCTCGCGCGCGCCGCGCGCCGCAAGGACGCGCATTTCCTCATCGAAGCGCTGCGCCCGGCCAAGCAGCGCGTCAGCGTGCAGAAGTTCGTCGCGGGCCGCTCGGCCGCAAGCGCCTTCGCCTGCTGGAAGGGCGAGATGGTGGCGCATCTGCATTACGACGTGCTGGTCGCCGACGGCGCGATCGGGCCGCCCAACGTCGTGCGCCGCGTCGATTGCGAGGAGATGGAAGAGGCCTCGCGGCTGGTGGCGAAGCGTTTCGGGCTCTCGGGGATCTACGGCCTCGACTTCATCCGCGATGCGCAAGGCAACGCGCATCTGATCGAGATCAACCCGCGCACGACGCAAGGCGGGACGCTCGCCTTCGGCGACGGCCGCGACATGCCCCAGGCGCTGGCCGCCTGCGTGACCCGCATGCCGGCCAAGCGGCGCGACGCCTTCCCGAGCGACGTCGTCGCGTTCTTTCCGGCCGAGTGGCAGCGCGATGCGGCCAGTCCCTGGCTGAGCAGCGGCCACCACAACGTGCCGTGGGACGATCCGGCGGTGCTGAAGCACTGCTTCGACCGCCTGCCGCAAGCGCAGACGCCCGACCGCAAGGCTGCGATCGAGCGTCTGTTGGCCTCTGCGCCCGCGGGGGAGGAACGGGCGCAGAGCATCGGATGCCTGCCTATCTGAAGCCGACGCAGCTGTAGGAGATCTTGTTGCCTGCGGCCGGGTTCGCGGCGGCGCTGAAGGTGACCGATGTCGTGCTCACGAAGGTGGCGATGATCGGGTTCTTCGCCGTGTTGCTCTCGTCCTGGGCGAAGCAGACCGGCGCGTTCGGCCAGGGCTGGGCGAAGGTTATCGTGAACGCGGTCGCCGACGGCGCCGAGCCCACCGTGATGCGGCCGGCATTGTCGTTGCCCGCGACCGACGGCGAGCCGCCCAATCCGCCGCCGCTCAAGGCCGGCGCGCTGCCGCCCGACAGCAGATGCCCGCGCCACCACATGTCGCCCAGCGTGTCGGTCGCGAAGTCCAGCCGCGGCGAGGCGGGATTGCCCTTGAGCTCGCTGAAGTACGAGATCACGGCGTTGTTGGCGTGGCCCGCCGCCGTGGTGCCCCACACGCCGCGGGCGATCGGGGTGATCGTGGTCGGACCCGTGACCTTGTAGGAGATCGCCTCGCCGTCGATCAGCATCGTGCCGGGCGACGGGAAGCCCGTCGTCGAGCCGACCGTGATCGCGGCCGTCGAGCTGTTGTTCATCGTGCCGTTGAGCGTGGTCGAGGCGGAGGTGCTCACCACTTCGAGCTGGGCGGCGACGCCGGTGCCCGAGTTGATGCCGAAGCCGGCCGATTCGGCGCGCGCGACCTCGGTCTTGTTCTTGGTGCCGGCCTCCGTCGCCGAGAGCGCGGTCGCGGCGCAATTGGCGCTGTTGGACCAGTTCTCGCACGCGGTCACCGACACGCCGCCGACGCTGTCTCCCGAATAGCTGGACCCGTCATAGCCGAAGGCGCCCAGCGCCGCGATCGTGTCGCCGTTCAGCAGAGCGGATTGCGTCTTCGACCCGCCGTTGGCGCGCCGGCCGTCGAACTCGGCGAGCCCGCCGAACGTGTCCTGCACGACGCGGCCGGCCAGCGCATCGCCCTGCACGATCTGCAGGTCGGTGCCGTCGGGCGGCGAATGGGCGTTGTCCAGGTTGCTGTTCATCAGGTTGTTCTGGCCGCTGTCGAGCCGCGAGCCGAGCGTCGTGGTGATGCCCTGCGCGCCGTTGCCTTCGTAATAGATGCTCGTGTTTGCGAGCTCGCTGCCGGAGATGTTGACCACGCCGGCGGAGTTGGCGATGAAGCCGGGGCCGCCGCCGGGCCGGATGCCGGTCGCCATCAGGCAGCCGTTGTCGACCTCGAATATCGGATAGCCCGAATATCCGGTCTCCGCGCTCGCCGCGACATAGCTCAGGCACTGCGTGTCGTCGTGGTTGTCGACCATGAGTCCGACGCCGCTCTTCGAGCCGCCGCCGCCCATCAGCGAGGCGTTGTTGGAGTCGCCGTCCATCTTGACGAAGATCGTGAACGGATCGTCGTAGTTTCCGTCCGAATCGCCTTTCGGCCCGGTGATGCGCGTGTTGTTCGAGGCGTGGATGTGATAGTCGATCGAGTGGGCATAGGCCTGGGGCTGCAGCATCGACAGGCCGGCCACCGCGTCGTTTGTGCCCCAGCCGCCGATCATATAGGCGGTGGCGTGGCCGATGCCGCTGCCCGCCATGCCGTTGCCCGATGCCTTGCCGCCGTCGCTGTCGCCCGCGTCGATGCGCGCCGCCGCGTCGAGCACGATGCAGGTGCCGGCGCCCATGGTGTCGCATGCCGGCGCCGTCGTGAAGGCGCCGCCGTCGAAGGTCACGTTCGTCGCCGACGAGCGCGTGACGTTCGCCGCTTTGTCGACGAAGACGATGCTCTTGTTCGGCCACACCGCGGTGACGGTCACCGTGCCGGTGAAGTCGGCGCTGGTGAAGGTCTCGCCGACGCGGATATTGGCCATGTTGCTCACATTGGTGAGCTTCTTGGATCCTATCGTGTACTGCGCGGTGCGCGTGGTCAGCGACAGGTTCGCGCCGTTGCATTCCGACGTGTCGAGGTCGACGGTCGCGGTGTGGGTGCCGGCATTGTAGGAGACGTTGGTCAGCGTCCAGCGCCCGTTGGCGGTCGCGCCGCCGGTCGCGATGCCGTTCTTGTTCATGCCCGAGACCCAGGCCATGTAGCCGTTGGTGAGCTCGACCGGATCGGGCGTGCCCATGCCCGACATCGGGGTGACGGTCAGGCGGCACACGCCGGAGGCGGCGGCGACGTTTGTCACCTGATAGTAGCGCTGGTTGTAGCTCTGCCGGGTCATCTTCGGCTGGCATTCGGTGTTGAGCCATTTGGGGCTGCCGCCGGTCGAGCTGATCCAATAGCAGACATTGCCGTCGGCGACGGTGTTGCTCATGAAGTTGTACGGCGCGTTGGCGATCTGGACGGCGGTGTCGAAGCCGTCGACCTCCATGTCGCGGATGACGCAGCCCGAGCTGCCGCAGTTGAGGCCCGTGTCGCCGTAGCTCTTCATGTTCTGCACGATGGTGTAGAGGTCGTTGATGCTGTGAGGCGCCGCGTACCAGCTGGGCAAAAGGATGCCGTTGTGCACGAAGGTGTGGTCGCTCATGACCACCTGCGTGCCGCGATCCAGGAAGATCGTGCCCGGCACGCTGAGCAGGTCGCTGCGGTTGCCGAAAGGCGAGGCGCCGCCCAAGTCCAGCTCCATGCCGCTGGGGATGGTGAGCGTCGAGTCGATCCTGACCTGGACGCCGGCGGTCGTGATCCTGTGCAGGCCGGCGGTGCCCGCGGCGGCGAGCAGGGCCGCGATCGGGTTGACGGGCGTGCTCGTGGTCGAGGTGATGGGGGTGCAGGACGTCCCGTGTCCGGCCGGGCTCGGCTCGCAATTGAAGAGCGAGCTCTTGACGACGCCGAACTGCCTCAGATCGCCGTTCAGGTTCTGGCGATAGAAGCAGTTGTTGTTCATGTCCTTCACGATGCTGCCGCCGTCGGGCGTGCAGCTCGTGCCGTTCTTGGTGAACAGGCCTTCGCCGCCATCGGCCGGGCACGGCGCCGCGGCGCAGTGATAGGACGCGGCGTGGAACGCCGAATACAGATTGAGGTTGAGGCTCGACACGCCATCGACGGCATCGACCTCCACGACGTTCTGCTGGACGGCATGGGCGGGGCCGCACAGGGCAAGGGCACAGGCCGTGCCGAGCAGGGCAAGACGTATGTTCTTCATTTGTTCCTCCAAAGGGATTGAAACAGTGGGTTCCCGGCCGGCAGCCCTTCGGACATCCGGCCCTCGTGAAGGAATATAGACCTATCGTTGGGACCAAATCAAGGAAAATGTTCCTGATACGATGGGCCGGACATGGCCGCGCCAAAGCCGCGGGATTTTTTTATCGCGCGTCCCGATGCGTCGCGGACTTTTCCCGAAGCCGCGGTCTGCGCCGCTGCTTGCGCCGAAAGACACGCGAGATCGTCGCGAATTCGACTGTTGCGATGCTCAACCCAATGCGAAACGGCTGTCGGCTATATCCATAGTTCAGTGACTTAAGATTGCAGCCGCATATCGTCCACACGCTTTACGTCGGGGAGAGTTTTCGATGCTACGCGTGTTAGCGATCGCCATCGCGGTCGCATTTCTCAACATGTCCGCGACCGCGGACGCACTCCACTACCGCTCCGTCTATGTCTTCAACGATCTGACGGACGGTTGGAATCCCGTCATCGTCGGCAAGGACAAGAACGGCGATCTTGTCGGCTATACCAATCTCGGAGGGTCTTCGACCGTCTGCGGCTACGGCTGCGGCACGGTCTTCAAGCTCACGCCGGACGGCACCAAGACGGTGCTGCATACGTTCGACTCCGCCGACGGCGCGGCCCCCAGCGGGATGACGATCGCCGACGACGGTACGCTCTACGGCACCACCGAAGCCGGCTCGGGCGGTTTCGGATCGATCTTCAAGATCGCGCCCGACGGCCAGTTCAGCACCGTGTTCTGGTTCCCGGGGAAAATGGCGCATCACCAGCTCGAGGTTCCGGACGGATGGAAGCCGGACGGCGGCGTGATCGTCGGCCATGACGGGAACCTCTACGGCACCGCGTCCTATGGCGGCATCAACAATCATTGCGGCGAAGGCGGCTGCGGCACGGTCTTCAAGGTCACGCCTTCGGGGGAGTTCACGCTGCTGCACGCCTTCGGCGGCGAGGACGCCGACGGATGCCACCCCTATAGCGGCGTGGTCCAGGACGCGCAGGGCTTTCTCTACGGCACGACCAACGGCTGCGGTCACATCAATCTCGGCACCGTCTACAAGACCGATCCCGCGACGGGCGCGACGACGACGCTGCACAGCTTCCTCGACCCGTCCGACGGCAACGGGCCCAGCGGCCCGGTGACGCTGGACGAGGCCGGCAACGTCTATGGGCTTACCGCGCAGGGCGGCGGCAACTGCAACGGCGGCGTGGGCTGCGGGACGATCTACAAGATCGCGCCCGACGGGACCGAAACACTGATCTACGTCTTCAAGAGCTTCTACCAGGGATACAACCCGATGGGGCCGCTGTATCGCGACCACCGCGGCAATCTCTACGGCGTGACCTATTTCGGCGGGCCGAGCTCCAAGTTCAGCTGCATCTCGTTGGGCTGCGGGACCGCGTTCAAGCTGAAGCCGGGCGGCGCGATGATCCTGCTGCACAACTTCACCGGCACGCCGTTCGACTCGTCCAATCCGGTCTCCGGCCTGACCCCGGGACCGCAGCCGCACGGGTTCTACGGCTCGTCACGCAATGCGGGCGACAAGACCTGCTGCGGCGCGGTGTACGAGCTCACTCCCTAGGTGGCGGCGGCGGCGGCGGGCGACGTAGCTCGCCGCCAGGCGGCGGGCGACGTCAGCTCGCCGCCAGCCCCGCTTGAACACCCGCCTGGATCGTCGAATGCACATGCGCGCGGCGCGCGTCGAGCTCCCGGGCGATGCTGTCGTCGTTCTTCTGCAGCGCTTCGACGTCGGTGTCGGCATAGTCGAGCACGCCCATCTCGGCATAGCCCTTGCGCACCTTGTCGCCCCACAGCCCGATGTCCTTGACGATCGGCACGATGCGCATGAAGAGCCCGTTGCGGAAGGTCTGCATCAGGGGCGAGCTGTACTGGTGGTCGACGCATTCCTGCACCGGCAGTCCCAGCGCCGCCCACACCTCGCGCGCCTCGAACCGGTCGCGCATCAGGTAGCAGGCCTCGATCAGGAACTCCTCGCGCTCGTCGCGCTCCTTCTGGGTCAGCTGCGGATAGTAATCGCGCAGCGCCAGCCGCCCGAAGGCGACGTGGCGGCTCTCGTCCTGCATCACATAGGCGTTGACCTGCTGCGCCAGCGGGTTCTGTGCGTAATCGCGATTGGTCTGGAACGCGGCCAGCGCCAACCCCTCGATCACCACCTGCATGCCCAGATAGGTCATGTCCCAGCGGCTGTCGCGCAGCGTCTGGTCGATCAGCTCCTTCAGCGGCGGCGTCATCTCGTAGGCCACGCCGAACTTGGCCAGCAGCATGCGATAGCTCTCGACGTGCCGCGCCTCGTCGATCACCTGGGTCGAGGCATAGAACTTGGAATCGATGTCCGGCACCTGCGTGACGATCTTCGCCGCGCAGATCAGCGCGCCCTGCTCGCCCTGCATGAACTGGCTGAGCTGCCAGGCCTGGAAATGGCGCCGCACATGCGCCTTCTCCATCGCCGACATCTTGCCGTACAGCTCCATGCCGGCGATCGGCAGCATCTCTTCGGGAAGCTGCTGCGGGTTCTCCTCATCCAGCTCCTGGGTCCAGTCGATGCGCGTCGTCGCGTCCCACTGGAACTCCTTGCCCTTCTGATAGAGGCCCATCATCCCGGCGCGGCCGGTGTCGTACATCCAGTTGAAGCAGGCGTCGTAGTTCTGCGGCACCGTCCAGGTGCTGTCCTTGAGCGCGTCGACATAGAGCGATGCGAAGTCGGTGACTGCTTTGGCCATGGCCGTTCCTCCCCAGAAAAGGAGGGAAAGGCTAGGCCTTAAGGCTTGGCCCTCGCAAGGTGGCTGGCGCGCATTCCGTATAGGAAATAAAGCACCAGCCCGGCGCCGTTCCATTCGAAGAACCAGATCTGCGTGCGCGTCGGCAGGCTCCAGGCCAGATACAGGCAGCCCAGGATGCAGACCGGCCCCACCACCCAGGGCAGCGGCGTGCGGAACAGCCGCGGCCGGCTCGGATCGCGCATCCTCAGCACCAGCATCGACGCCGCGACCGCGATGAAGGCAGTGAGCGTGCCGACATTGGCGAGCTCGACGATCTGGCTCAGGTCCATCGTCGCCGCCATGGCGATGACGACCAGGCCGGTGAGCATGGTCATGAGCACCGGCGTGCCGCGCGATTTGCTGACCGCGGCGAGGCGCTCGGGCAGCAGGCCGTCGCGCGCCATGACGAAGAAGATGCGGCTCTGGCCGTACATCAGGACCAGGATCACGCTCGGGATCGCGATGACGACGCAGGCCGCCACGATCTCGGCCGCCGTGCCGTGGCTCAGCGACTGCAGGATGAAGACGAGCGGCGCGGCGTCGTGGGTCTTCGAGAACTGGGTGTAGGACATGGCGCCCACCGCGACCGTCGCCACCACCACATAGATCGCGGTGCACAAGGCCATCGAGCCGACGATGCCGATGGTGAGGTTGCGCTCGGGGTTCTTGGTCTCCTCCGCCGCCGTCGACACCGTGTCGAAGCCGTAGAAGGCGAAGAACACGATCGCGGCCGCGCCCAGCACGCCATAGTTCTTTCCGTCCGCGCCCTGCGTCGCGCCATAGCCGAAGGGCGCAAACGGCGTGAAGTTGGCGGCGTCGAAGGACTGCATCGCCAGCACCACGAACAGGACCAGCGCCGCCAGCTTGATCAGCACCAGGAAGATGTTCAGCGTCGCGCTCTCGCGGGTCCCTAAGATCAGCAGCAGGGTCACGACGCCCGCGATCAGGATGGCCGGGATGTTGATGAGCCCGCCCGAGAACACGCCGTGCATCAGCTCCGGCGGCACGCCCCAGCCCGCGGCCGTGATCAGCGACTCCACATGGCCACCCCAGCCTACCGCCACCGCGGCGGCGGCGACGGTGTATTCCAAGACCAGGCTCCAGCCCACGATCCAGGCCAGACCCTCGCCCAGCACCGCATAGCTGTAGGTATAGGCGCTGCCCGCGACCGGGATCAGCGTCGCCATCTCGGCATAGCAGAAGGCGGCGCAGGCGCAGATCGCGCCGCAGATCAGGAACGAGATCACCACCGCCGGTCCCGCCAAGCCCGCGCCGACGCCCGTCAGCGTATAGATGCCGGTGCCCACGATGGCGCCGACGCCGATGGCGATCAGATGCGGCCAGCTCAACGTCTGCTTGAGCCGATGCGCGCCTTCGAGCGCGACGCTGGCCTCGATGGTCTTCCGGCGCGTTAAGGCGCTCATGTGATTCTCCCCTGCTCAAGGGAAGGCTAGCGGATTGCCGCGCCCTCGCGCTACGGTCCGGCCCAGGCTTTTCGAAGGGGTGTCACATGAATGTGCTGGTGGGTGCGGCCGTGATCCTGATGGCGGCGGCGGTGCCGGCGCTTGCCGCGCCGAAGCCGGGCGGCGGCTCGGCCGATGCCAGGTTCAAGGCGCTCTATACCCGCGAGTGGAAGTGGCGCGAGGACCAGTTCGCCAGCGGCGAGGACAACGTCAAGGAGATCGTCGATCACCTGCCCAAGGTCGATGCCGCGACGCAGCAGATGCGCCTCGACTATTGGCAGGAGGTCATGAAGGCGCTGGACGCGATCCCGCGCGACAAGCTTTCGGCCGCCAACCAGGTGAACTACGACGTCTACAAGCCGCAGCTCCAGGTCCTGATCGCCGACCAGCAGTTCCGCGAATACGAGATGCCGGCCAATTCCGACACCACCTTCTGGACCGATCTCGGCTATACCGCGCGCCAGGATTTCAAGAAGCTCAAGGACTATCAGTCCTGGATCAAGCAGATGCGCGACGTGCCGCGCTATTTCCACGAGCAGATCGCGGTGATGCGGGCCGGCCTGAAGCGCGGCTTCACGCCGCCGCAGGTGACGCTTCAGGGCCGCGACGGCTCGATCACCAACGTCACCAAGGCCGCGCCGCAAGACTCGCTGTTCTACGAGCCGTTCAAGAAGATGAACGGCGTCGATGCAGACGCGCAAGGAAAGCTGCGCGCGGAAGCGCTCGACGTCATCGCGCATGTCGTGCAGCCTGCCTATGCCGAGCTGCTCACGTTCTGGAACGAGGAATACGTGCCGGGCGCCCGCAAGGCGCTGGCCGCGGAGTCGCTGCCCGACGGCAAGGCGTACTACCGCCAGCAGATCCTCGAATACACCACGCTCGACATGTCGCCGGACGAGATCCACAGGATAGGCGAGGCCGAGGTCGCCAACCTGCATCAGCAGATGGTCGATGCGATGAAGGAGACGGGCTTCAAGGGCGACTTCCCGGCCTTCCTCCAGTTCCTGCGCACCGATCCGCAATTCGCCGCCAAGACGCCGCGCGAGCTGCTCGAGAAGGCCGCCTATATCGCCAAGCAGTTCGACGGCAAGGCCTCGACCTGGTTCGGCATGCTGCCGCGGGCGCGCTTCGCCATCAAACCGGTGCCGGACGACCTGGCGCCGTTCTACACCTCGGGCCGCGGCGGACCGGGCACCTATCTGCTCAACACCTACGACCTGCCGCACCGCCCGCTCTACAACCTGACGGCGCTGACGCTGCATGAAAGCGCGCCGGGACATGCGTTCCAGATACCGCTCGCCGCGGAAGACAAGTCGCTGCCGGACTTCCGCCGCTACTCGTATATCTCCGCCTATGGCGAGGGCTGGGCGCTGTATTGCGAATATCTGGGCGACGAGATGGGCATGTACGAGACGCCGTACGACCGCTTCGGGATGCTGGGCTATCAGATCTGGCGCGCGGTGCGCCTCGTCGTCGACACCGGCATTCATGCCAAGGGCTGGACGCGCGAGCAGGCGATCCAATACATGCACGACTATACCGCGCTGCCCGATCACGAGATCGAGACCGAGGTCGACCGCTACATCGCCTGGCCGGGCCAGGCGCTGTCCTATTACCTGGGCGAGATGACCATCAAGCGCGAGCGCGCCAAGGCCGAAGCCGCGCTGGGGCCGAAGTTCAACATCCGCGCCTTCCACGACACCGTGCTGCAGCTGGGCTCGGTGCCGATGCCGGTGCTCGAGGCGCGCATCGACCGCTTCATCAAGGAAGACGGCAAGGGGCCCTATCCGGATATGGAGTGAGTGTTCTCGGATGTCATGCCCCGCGAATGCGGGCCGCGACAGAAGGCCCCGGAGAAATAGAAGCGCCCGGCGAAATCTTTCGCCGGCCCCCTTGAACCGTGACGCTCGAAACCCCAAATCGACCAAATCCCCACAATTGCGAGGAATGCCCGGGCGGCTCCGAACCGCCCAGAGATTCCGCGCGTCCGCGTGAGCGGCAGCGCGCGCCCGATCGCCTGCGCGAGAATATTTTCGCGCTTTGATGCGCTGCACAAATTCAAAAGTGCGCTTCGAGGCGCGCCCGAATTGTGTCCGAAACGACCCCGAAAGACGCAAAAGTCGATACAGATGTACAGACGGCGCCGCCACCGGAGAGGAGGGGACCTCTCGAAACGTGAGGTTCAAATGCGCCGGCCGCGTCCGGCCACAATATCTGGTGGGTCTCGCGTGGCTGACAGAATGTCGGTACCGTCGGCGCCATATCCGGAGGTGATCATGTCCGCGCATTTGAAGCCCGCCGAGCCCCGCTCGCCCGCCCACGACCTGCCGCTCGACAGGATCAATGTCAGCCAGCCGGAGCTCTTCCGCACCAACAGCTTCTGGCCCTATTTCGAGCGACTCAGGCGCGACGATCCGGTGCATTTCTGCGCCGAGAGCGACTATGGCCCCTATTGGTCGGTCACCAAGTACGCCGACATCATGGCGGTGGACACCAACCACCAGACTTTCTCGTCCGAAGCCTCGCTCGGCGGCATCACCATCCGCAACCAGCAGCAGGATTTCCTGCTGCCGATGTTCATCGCGATGGACCCGCCCAAGCACGACAAGCAGCGCAAGGTGGTGAGCCCGATCGTGGCGCCGGAGAATCTCGAACGGCTGGAGGGCACGATCCGTTCGCGCGCCGCCAAGATGCTCGACGAGCTGCCGGTCGGCGAGACCTTCGACTGGGTCGACCGCGTCTCGATCGAGCTCACCACGCAGATGCTGGCGACTCTGTTCGACTTTCCCTTCGAGGAGCGGCGCAAGCTGACGCGATGGTCGGACGTGGCGACCGCGATCCCCGGCTTCGGCATCGTCGACAGCGAGGAGCAGCGCCGCAGCGAGCTGCTCGAATGCGGCGCCTATTTCACGCAGCTGTGGAACGAGCGCGTCAATTCCGAGCCCAAGGGCGACCTCATCTCGATGATGGCGCATAGCGACGTGACCAGGAACATGGAGCCGCGCGAATACCTGGGCAACGTCATCCTCTTGATCGTCGGCGGCAACGACACGACGCGCAACTCGATCACCGGCGGCGTCGTGGCGCTGAACGAGAATCCGGACCAATACCGCAAGCTGTGCGACAATCCTTCGCTGATCCCCAACATGGTGCCGGAGATCATCCGCTGGCAGACGCCGCTCGCCCATATGCGCCGCACCGCGCTCTGCGACGTCGAGCTCAAGGGCAAGCAGATCAGGAAGGGCGACAAGGTGGTCATGTGGTACGTCTCGGGCAACCGCGACGAGGAGGCGATCGAGAACCCCAACGCCTTCATCATCGACCGCGCCCAGCCGCGCCGGCATCTGTCCTTCGGCTTCGGCATCCATCGCTGCGTCGGCAACCGGCTGGCCGAGATGCAGCTGCGCATCGTGTGGGAAGAGATCCTGAAGCGCTTCCGGAAGATCGAGGTGATGGGCGAGCCCGAGCGCATCTATTCGAACTTCGTGAAGGGTTACGCGAGCCTGCCGGTGAGGATCGTGCGGTGAGACTGCTCACGGGCGCCGTGTCGGGGCCTTTTGCGGCTGCTGCAGCGCTCTTGATTGCCGCGCCGGCGATCCTGACTTTTTCTGCCGTGCCGGCCGGGGCCGCGTGTCTGCTCGCGACGCAGAAGCCGATGACGGAGGCCGAGCTTCTCTTCGGCCGCGACATCCCCGGCGGCGGCACGGTGAGCGACGCGGATTGGACGAGCTTCGTGGATACCGCGCTTGCCGTGACGTTTCCGGACGGCTTCACCATCGACGATGCGCAAGGCGGCTGGCGCGATGTGAAGACCGGCGCGGCGGTGCGCGAGGCTTCGAAGATCGTGCTCGTCGACGGCGACGGCAGCGCTATGTTCGGCGCCAGGCTCGAGCGCGTCGCCGAGGCCTATCGCAAGCGGTTCCACCAGGACGCGGTCGGCATCGTCACGCGCGAGGTCTGCGCGGCGTTCTAGGATGAATTTCGTTCCGGAGGATCCGGCAACGCTGTCATTCCCGGCGAGCGTCGGCGCGACGGCGCCGATGCGAAGGAAGGGAATGACAGCGTTGCTGATGGCTCCGTCGAACGTCCGATGCGCTAGGGTCCGGACTCAATTGGCGCCAGTCCGATCAATCTTTTGTCATGGCCCGCGAATGCGGGCCACCCAGCTGGGTTCTGCACCATGTCTATCATCGCGCGAGGTGGAAGCAAGAACTTGCGAGCTGCCGCAGGATTTCACCTGGGTGGCCCGCATTCGCGGGCCATGACATAGCAGTTCGCAATCGAGTACAGACCCTAATCGGATGTCGGAAGCTCGGGCGTCTCTTCGTCGTCCTCTTCGGCTTCGCGGTCCTGATGGTGGCGGATCAGGGTCACGGGCACGGCGAGCGCATAGAGCGCAAAGCCCGCGGCCAGGGTCGCCCAGGGCCAGTTGATGAGCAGGATCACGAAGGCGGCGAAGACGATGAAGGCGGCGACACGCAGGCGCCGCGGCAGGTGCATGTACTTGATCGACGGCGTCGGCACGCGGCTCACCATCAGTGCCGCGGCGAGCACCATGATCACGGACGAGAAGCCCGGCGCGCGCACGATGTCGTCGCCGATGAGGAACGACACCAGCATGGGCATGACGGCGAAGAAGGCGGCGGCCGGCATCGGCAGGCCGGTGAAGTACGGGTTCGCCTGGGTCGCGCCCTCGTCGCGGGCGATCGCGCTCTGGATGTTGAAGCGGGCCAGGCGGATGGCGCTGCAGGCGCAGAAGATCAGCACCGCGGCCCAGCCCGCCTCGCCCATGCCGTTCAGGCTCCACATGAAGACCACGATGCCGGGCGCGACGCCGAAGCTGACCAGGTCGACAAGGCTGTCGAGCTGCGCGCCGAAGCGGGTGTCGGCGCCGAAGGCGCGCGCCGCGCGGCCGTCGAGCATGTCGAACACCATCGCGGCGATGATCGCCACGACCGCATGGCGCCAGTCCTGCTCCAGGGCGAAGCGGATCGCGGTCGCGCCGCAGAACAAGCCGAGCAAGGTCAAGGTCGACGGCACGAGCTTGGCGACGGAGAGGTCCTCCAGCCGCTCGACCACGCGGCGGCGCGCCGCGGCCATGTCCTCCAGCCGCTCGGCCATGCGCTGGCGCGCCGTCAGCTTCTCGGTCGTCATCCCGTGACCTCCGCAAGCACCGTCTCGCCCGCGCTGACGCGGTCGCCCTTGCCGACCTTGATCGTGGCGCCGATGGGTAAATAAACGTCCAAGCGGCTGCCGAAACGGATGATGCCGAACCGCGCGCCGCGGCGCACCTCCTGGCCCTGGACCAGGTCGCAGCGGATGCGCCGCGCCACGAGGCCCGCGATCTGCGCGACCGCGATCTCCTGGCCGTTCCTCAGCGCGAGGCGCATCGCCATGCGTTCGTTATGTTCGCTCGCCTTGTCGAAGGAGGCGTTGATGAACTTGCCCGGCCGATAGGCGAGCGCGATCACCGTGCCGTCTTCCGGCACGCGGTTCACATGCACATTGAAGACGTTCATGAAGATGGAAAGGCGCGGGCGCAACTGCGCTCCCATGCCGAGCTCCGCCGGGGGTGCGGCTTCCACGACCGGAAGCATCACGCCGTCGGCGGGCGAGACGATCAGCCCTTCGCCTTGCGGCGTTACGCGCTCGGGGTCGCGGAAGAAGGCGATGCACCACACGGTCGGCGGTACAAGCACCAATCCGTACCAACCCGCGAGCGCGAACAGGATCGCGTTGAGCGCGACCGCGACCGCGATGAAGGGCCAGCCGTCGGGATGGATGCGCAATTACGCGCGCTTGCCCGAGAACGGGAACGAGCCGAACGAGCCCGCCTTGACGTTGCCCGAGATCTTGTCGCCGTCGACGGTGCCCGCGAACTCGAGCGTCATCGGGAACGGCGTGGTGATGGAGTTCGACCAGGAAACGTTGTTGCCGTCGATCTTGCCGTTGGCGATCGGCTGCGAGCGGCCCTGGGCCGACTGCGTGCCGGTGCCGTCTTCGTTGATCTCGAGCACGGAGGGCTGCGGGCCCATGGGGGACTGAACGGTGATATCGTATTTGCCGGCGATGGACATGATGGTCTCCCTTGAAAGGGCGCATCTAAGAGGTGACGGCGCCGTCAGGCAAGCCTCGCCCCCCGGGCTTTGAGCCGCTATTGACCTTTGGGCAGCTTCGGCGCGGGCGGAACGGAACGGATTTCCATGGCGCCGAAGACGGTTGTCACATTCTGCCCGTCCTCGGACAGCGGCAGGACCACGACCTCGAGCTCGGAGAATTCGCGGCCCGGCATCTTGGAGCGCCCGGGCCCGGCCATCAGCGGCCGCTTCTGCTCGGTGCAGGCCTTGAGGATGCCGCGCATCTGATCGAAGAAGGCTTGGCCCTGGAACTCCGACAGCAGGTGGCCCGCATAGCGCCGGCCCATGAACTGGATGATGCGGTCGCCGGCGATGCGGAAGCGATAGTCGCGGCCGCCGTCGATCACGTCGATCATCCAGATCGAGGGCAGCGCGCTCTTGAGCAGCGCGGGCGTGATCTCCTCGCGCTTGGGCGCCAGGCGGCCGGCGGCGGTGCGCTTCCAGGCTTCATACACGCCGATCAGCTTTTCGCTGTGAAGCCGGTCGATGGGACTCAACACAATGTTCATCGCTCTCTCAGAAATTGCAAAGACGCGCAAAGGCGCGCACGACCCCTCTCCAAGGTTTTTCCGGAAAGCCGACTGCCGACAGTGCCGGCGCGCTCAAGAGACGCAACGCACAGCGCTTCGTATGGTGTCGAACGGAACTGGCGGGGCTTTCAAAGGATCAGTATGGCAAGAATAGGGCATGAGCTTATGCAAATGGACGTCCTGCCTTTGCGTAAGCCGTGGCCGCGTTGAAGATGTTGGTGGCCATCAGGCTCGTCTCCGCGGCCGCGCGCGTCTCATAGACCGCGGCGACCTTGGCCTGGACCGCGGAATCGCTGGGCGCGGCCTCCAGCGCGAAGTCGGCGAGGTGGCAGGCGAGCCGGAGCTGGCCATCATTTGTTAGTTTCTCGGCGCGCTCGGCCAGCGACAATGCGCCGCCGCATAGCTGCGCGATCTCGCGTGCCAGATCGAGACGCGGCGCGGGTTTCAGCTCGCTGGGGCGTCCGCTCCACCAGCCGCCATAGTAGCGGATGACGTTGCGCACCAGGAACTCGGTGTCGTCATAGACGGGCTGCAGCCATGGCGAGTCGGAGACGGGAAGCTCGATGCCGGTCACGATGTCGACATGCGGCGGCGAGCCGTTCTCCATCGCCACAAGGGTGCGCGCGACGACGGTCTCCAGGAACTGCGCGGTCTCGGTCAGCATGCGCGCGATCTTGGGCGCGTCGCCGACCACCGGTCCGCCATGGCCGGGACAGAGCGTCGTCGGCGCACAGGCCGCCATGTCGCGAAGCCCGCACGCGCGGTCGAAAGGATAACGCTGCACCTTCTGCGGATTGCCGTCGTTGGGAACCGCCCAGATGAAAAGATCGCCGGGGCACAAGACGCCGCGCTCGCGACAGAACACCCAGGTGTGATCGTCGGTCTCGCCGCGGCAGTGGCGAAGCTCGAACGCCACGCCGCCGACGGTGATGCTCATGCGCTCGTCGTACAGCGTGTCGGGCGGCACCGGCGGCCGGCCGAACGCCTGATAGGCGTCGCTCGAGGCGGCCTCGACCGTGCCGCCGAACTGGCGCGCGTTGAGCGCCGCGTTGTGGCGGGCGGTCGCGGCATAGCGTGCGAAGCGCGCCGGCATGGCGCTGTGGGCGATGACGCGCGGCCGCTTCTGGCCCGGCATCAGGAACGCCTCCAGCCCATAGGCGTGATCGATATGGCCGTGGGTATAGATCGCGGTGTGCACGGGTTCTTGCGTCTTCTGGCGCAGCATCCCGGCCAGCGCGGGGGCGAACTGCCTGGTGCCGGTGTCGACCAGGACCAGCCCCTCGTCGGTCTCGAAGGCGGTGCAGCCGGAGAACTGCGAGGCGAACCAGGTGCGCGGCGCGGCCTCGACCGGGCCGCCGGTCCAGAACAGCTTGGCCTCGTCGGGCGTCTTGCCCCGCATCAACGCGAATTTCGCCGCCGGATTGTCCGCCATGATGTGCCCCTGCTGAATTGCCCCTACTGAATTGCTTGGGCCCATGCTAACGGAGCGCATGACGAGCGCAATTCCCACGATCCGCCTGAAGCCGCGCGAAGGCCGCCGCCTGCGCGCGGGCGCGCCCTGGGCCTTCTCGAACGAAGTCGAGATGAGCGCCGCGACCAAGGCGCTCAAGCCCGGCGCGGTGGTCGATATCCAAGGCGACGACGGCCGCGTCTTCGGTACGGGCTATTTCAACCCGAACAGCCTGATCGCGCTGCGCCTGCTCGATCCGCGGCCCGGCACCGTGCCCGACGCGGCGTTCTTTGCGGAGCGCCTGGCGCGGGCGCGCAGCTTGCGCGACGCGGTTTACGGAAAGCCTTTCTACCGGCTGGTGCATGCCGAGGGCGATTTCCTGCCCGGCCTCACCATCGACCGCTTCGACGACGTCTATTCGGTGCAGATCACGACCGCCGGCATGGAGGCGTTGCGCGGCCCCCTGCTGGAAGCGCTGGGCGCGGCGCGCGTGGTGCTGCGTGCCGACGCACCGTCGCGCGCGCTCGAAGGTTTGCCGTCCTATGTCGAAGGCGATGTCGGGCGCATCGCGGTGGAAGAGAGCGGCGTGCGCTACTTCGCCGACCTGACCGGCGGCCAGAAGACGGGCTGGTATTACGACCAGCGCGACAACCACGCCTTCATGGCGGCGCTTTCGAAGGACCGCAGCGTGCTCGACGCCTATTGCTACACCGGCGGCTTCGCGCTTGCCGCCGCCAAGGCCGGCGCGCGCGAGGTGATCGCGATCGATTCGTCGCAGCCCGCGCTCACGCTGGCGGAAGAGTCCGCGGCAGCGAACGGGTTGGCGTGCAAGTTCGTCAAGACCGACGTGTTCGACGAGTTCGAGCGGCTGGGCCATGCGAAGGAGACCTTCGACGTCGTCATCGCCGATCCGCCGCCCTTCGTGAAATCGCGGAAAGATCTGGAGACCGGCGCGAAGGCCTATCGCAAGCTCGCGCGGCTGGCGGCGCGGCTGGTGGCGCCGGGCGGTTTCCTGCTTCTCGCCTCGTGCTCGCACAACATCCCGACCGAGCGCTTCGCGTCGGAATGCGCGCTGGGGCTGCAGCGCGCCGAGCGCCGCGCGCGGCTGATCCGCCAGTCGGGCGCGGGTGCCGATCATCCGGTGCATCCGATGCTGCCGGAAAGCGCCTATCTCAAGACGCTGGTCTACGCGCTGGATTAGCGCTGGGGATTGGCATTGGGATTCGTGTTGGGGATCGGGTTGCGCGGCGATAGGCGGCAGGCGTGATGCCCGCGAAGGCGTGGAACTCGCGGCACATATGCGCCTGGTCGGCATAGCCGAGCTCGGCCGCCAGGTCGGCCAGGCGCTCGCCGCCGAACTTCAGCCTGAGGCCCAGTTCCGTCGCGCGCCTGCGGCGGCGATAGGCGCCGAGGCTCAAGCCGGTGCGCGCGCGGAAAGCGCGGGCGACATGGGTCGGATGGCGGCCGCAGAGCTGCGCCAGTTCGTCCAAAGCCCAAGCGCGCTTGGGGTCGTCGTCGAGCATCTCGATGAGACGCGACAGCCACGCGCCGTCGCCCTCGAAGGTGTCGCCACCGAGGATGCGGCCGATGAACTCCGCCGTGTCGGCTTCGAGCGACAGCGCGTCGTTGCCCAGCACCACCTGGCGCGCCAGCGCGTCGGCCAACGAGCGCAGCTCCGGCGTGCAGCGGCGCACGCGCGTATCGAGCCTGGCGTCGCGCCCCAGATGCATGTTGAGGCAGGTCGCGGGCTGCGTGCCGAACTCGTTGGTGTGCATCTCGTCGCGGCGGTGCATCAGAACGTCGCCGGGCTTGAGCTCGACGGTGCAGCCAGACGAACGCTCGAGCACCGCGCCCGACAGCACGACGCAAAGGTGGTCGCTGGCGTGGCAATGGTCGGGCGTTGCGCCGCCGCGATGGACGCTCAAGGAGACCAGCGCGGTCGCGCTTTCGACGGCGAGGATCTCGCCGAAGGTCTCGCCGAACGCCATCGCGATCATAGAGCGGCCCCGCGATGCGTATGCATCGCGATCATGGAGCGGAAAGCCCCGTGCGCCTGCTCCAGCCGATCTCCATCACGCCGACCTGGCCGCGGCGGAAATTCGCCTTGGCCTTGGTCTCGTCGTCGAAGACCAGGGTCTCGCGGTCGGCCGGCGTGAAAGCGGGCCACGCGGGCAGACCCGCGCCGTTCGGATCGCCGGTCTTGGCGAAGTTGGTCCAGTAGTCCTGCGTCAGCGCGATGACCTGTTTGTCCTTGTCGCTGGCGCGGCCGGCGAGGAAGCCCAAGCCGCGAAGCCCGAAGACATAGACGATCTCGCCGCCGTGACTGACGCCCAGGACCTTGCCCTTATAGGTGTCGGCGACATAGGCGAAGTGATAGACGTGGCTCCTGCCGCCGGCCTTCGCGACGAAGGCCGCGAAGTCCTGTGCGCCCGAGGTGAAGAGCGAGTCGCCGAAGGCCTGGCGGCCGAACTCCGCATCGCTGAGCGCGCCGTTCGCCTCATAGATCGCGCGCACGTTCGGCAGCTGGTCGCCGAACTTGGAAAGTCCCTGCACCGGATCGAGTCCCAGGGCCGGCGCCAGCGACGCCTCGTTGCTGTTGGAGCCCGCGAGGTAGTCGACCTTGGCGATCTCGCCCTTGGCGAAGCGCACCGACACGTCTTCGGGGATCACCTTGCCGTCGATATAGGGTTGCACATGGCCTTCGGTGCTGAGGTCGCCCTGCGGCTTCAGGATCTGGGCGACGCTGAGCTTGCGCAACTTGGCGAGCGCGGCGGTATCGGCGCCGGCGACGCCGAGCTTGGTCGCGGAGGCGACGCTGTTCTTCTGCGCTTCGTCGGCCGTCTGCGTGGGCAGAAGCCCGAGCCCCGATTCCGAGATGGCGCGGAGGAAGAGCCCGCGCGCGAGCGGAGATGCCACGAGGTCGTTGACGCTGACGCCGCCGGCGGACTCGCCGAAGATCGTGACCAGATGCGGATCGCCGCCGAAATGCGCGATGTTCTGCTGCACCCATTGGAGCGCCGCGATCTGGTCGAGAAGGCCGAAGTTGCCGCTCTCGTCGCGGCCTTCGGTCTTCAGCGCCGGATGGTTGAAGAAGCCGAGCAGGCCCAGGCGATAGTTCAGCGACACCACCACGACGCCGTGCTTGGCGAGATCGATGCCGTCATAGATCGGCACCGCCGCGCCGCCTTCCAGGAAGCCGCCGCCATAGATCCACACCATCACCGGCAGCTTGGCGCCGGGCTCGGCCTTGGGCGTCCAGACATTGAGGGTGAGGCAGTCCTCGCTCTGCGGCAGCTTGGGCATGAAGATCGAGGGCCGGCGGTTCTGCGGGCAGATCGGCCCGAAGTTCACCGCCTGGCGCGTGCCCTCCCAGCCCGGTGCCGGCTGCGGCGCGCGCCAGCGCAAGGCACCGACCGGCGGCGCGGCATAGGGGATGTTCTTGAACGAGGCGACGCCCTCGGTCGTGTCGCCATGCAGTGCGCCTTGAGGGATTTTCAGGTCGGCGGCGGAGACCGCACTGCAGGCAAGCGCGAACGCGATGGCCAGGAACCCAAGGCGCATGAAACCCCTCCGAGCAGGAAGCCTTCAAATCAGATGGTGATCTGTGCGCCCAATTCCACCACCCGATTGGGCGGCAGGCAATAGAAGCGTGCCGGCGCCAAAGCGTTCGAGGCCAGCCAGGTATAGAGCGCGACCCGCCAGCCCTTCAGGCCGGGACGCGTGCCCGCGACCAGCGTCTCGCGGCCGACGAAGAAGCTAGTGTTGTCGACGTCGATGGAGAGGCCCTGGGTCCGCGCGGCGGCGAGCGCCTTCGGCACGTCGAGGTCCTCGAAGAAGCCGTAATGGATGCGCACCTCATAGAAGCCCTTGCCCGGCTTCTCGATCTCGATGCGGCGGCTTTGGGGCACGAAGGGCGCGTTCTCGACCACGACATTGGCGAGCACGATGCGCTCGTGCAGCACCTTGTAGTGCTTCATGCTGTGCAGCAGCGCGCTGGGCGCAATGTCCAGCCTGGGCGACAGGAACACCGCGGTGCCGGTGACGCGATGCGGCGTCTTGTCGGCGCGGGCGAGGAACAAGGGCAGCGGCAGCGAGGAGTCGCGGATCTTCTCCAGATGGACCCGCCGTCCCAGCCGCCAGGTGTCCATCACCACGAAGACGCCGGCAGCGACCAGCAACGGCAGCCAGCCGCCCTCGATGACTTTCAGCGCGTTGGAGGCCAGGAAGGCCAGATCGATGATGCCGAGCGTGCCGAACAGAAGCACCACAACGGGCAGCTTCCAGCGCCATCGCTTGTAAGCCACGATGGCGACGAGCAAGGTGCTGATCGCCATCACGCCGGTGACCGCGATGCCGTAAGCCGCGGCCAGCGCGCTCGAGGTCTTGAAGATCAGCACGATGAGCACCACGCCGATGCACAGCATCGCGTTGATGCGCGGCACATAGATCTGTCCGCGCTCGGTGACGGAGGTGTGACGGATCTCCATGCGCGGCAGCTGGCCCAGCTGCACCGCCTGGCGGGTGATCGAGAACACGCCGGAGATGACGGCCTGGCTCGCGATGACGGTCGCGACGGTAGCGAGCCCCACCAGCGGATAGTGTGCCCAGCCGGGCACGATGGAGAAGAAGGCGAGCGGCGCGCGGTCGGGATGCATCAGGAGCTCCGCGCCCTGCCCGAAATAGTTGAGCAGCAGCGCGGGCAGGCTGATCGCGAGCCAGGCCACGCGGATGGGTCCGCGTCCGAAATGGCCCATATCGGCATAGAGCGCTTCGCAGCCCGTGACCGCGAGCACGACGGAACCCAGCGAGACGAACGCCGTCCAGGGCTCGCGCACGAACAGCGCCAGGCCTTCCAGCGGATTGATGGCGGCGAGAACCTGCGGCGCCTGGAAGACCGCCACCAGACCCAATCCCGCCAGCACGAAGAACCACACCAGCATCACCGGCCCGAACAGCTTGCCGATCCGATCGGTGCCGGTGGACTGCAGCAGGAACAGGCCGATCAGCACCGCCAACGCCAGCGGCATGATCAGCGGCTGCAGCGCGTCGTTGGCGCCCAGGCCTTCGACGGCGCTCAGGACCGAGATCGCGGGCGTCAGCATGCCGTCGCCGTAGAACAGCGCGAGGCCGAGGATCGCCGCGATGCCGATCGCGGTCTTCGACCAGCGTCCCAACCCGCCCGAGCGATGCGCCAGCGCCGCCAGCGCCAGCACGCCGCCCTCGCCGTCGTTGTCCGCGCGCATGATGAGGGCGACGTATTTCAGCGTCACCACCACGATCAGCGACCACAGGATCAGGGACAGCGCGCCCATCACCGCGGCGGGCGACGGCACGGCGCCGCCCGCGGCCAAGGCGCTTTCGCGCATGGCATAGAGCGGGCTCGTGCCGATGTCGCCGAAGACGACGCCCAGCGCGCCGAGCGTCAGCACCGCCTTGCGGCGGAGCTTTCGGTTTCGGACTTCGGGTGCGGCTTTCGGCGGAGACGGTTCGTCTGCCGACATGAGATCGTAGCCTTCGGTTCCGTTCAAGGAAGCCTCCTTTGCGGATGGTCTTCCCGGTCGTTTCTCCCGTTAGATCGTGATCTGCGCGCCCAGCTCGACGACGCGGTTGGGCGGCAGGCAATAGAACCGCGCCGGCGACAGCGCGTTGGCGGCAAGCTGGATATAGAGCCAGGTGCGCCAGCGGCCGAGCAGCGGCGTCTGCGCCGGCACCAAAGTCTCGCGGCCGACGAAGAAGGTCGTGTGGTCGACGTCGATCACCAGGCCGAAGGGCCGCGCGCTGCGCAGCGCCTCGGGCACGTCGGGCGTCTCGAAGAAGCCGTGATGGATCTTCACGCTGTAGAAGCCCTTGCCCAGCTTGATCACCTCGACGCGCTTGTCCTCGCCGACGAAAGGCTTGTCCTCGACGATGACATGCGCCAGCACCACGCGCTCGTGCAGCACGCGGTTGTGCTTGAGGTTGTGCAGCAGCGAGCCGGGCACGGTGTCGGTGCGCGCGTGCAGGAACACCGCGGTGCCGGCGACGCGCATCGGGGTCTTCTCGGCGCGCTGCATGAAGAGGTCGAGCGGCAGCGACTCGTTGCGCACGATCTCCTGGTGGTGGCGGCGGCCCTTGCGCCAGGTCTCCATCACCACGAAGACGGCCGCGGCGATGGCGAGCGGCAGCCAGCCGCCTTCGACGATCTTGAGCGAGTTCGACGCCAGGAACAGCCAGTCGACCGTGGCCAGAAGGCCGAACAGCACGATCACCGCCTTGATGTTCCAGTTCCATTGGCGCGTGGCGACGATGCCGGCGTGGAAGGTGTCGATCACCATCACGCCGGCGACAGCGATGCCATAGGCGGCGGCGAGAGAGGCCGAGCTCTTGAAGATCAGCACGATCAGGACGACGCCGGTCGCCAGGATCGCGTTCATGCGCGGCACGTAGATCTGGCCGTATTCGGTGGCCGAGGTATGGCGGATCTCCATGCGCGGCAGCTGGCCCAGCTGCACAGCCTGCTGGGTCATCGAGAACACGCCCGAGATCACCGCCTGGCTCGCGATGACGCCGGCGATGGTGGCCAGCAGCACCATTGGGAAATGCGCCCAGCCCGGAATGATCGAATAGAAGGCGAGATCGGCCTTGTCGGGCGAGATCAGCAGCGCGGCCCCTTGCCCGAAGTAGGTCAGCAGCAGCGACGGCAGCACGACGAAGAACCAGGCATATTGGATCGGCTTGCGCCCGAAATGGCCCATGTCGGCGTAGAGCGCCTCGCAGCCCGTCACCGCCAGCACGACGGCGCCGAGCGAGATGAAAGCCGTCAGCGGCTCGTACATGACGAGATTGATCGCATACATCGGATTGGCCGCGGCCAGGATCTGCGGCGCCTTGACGAGCGAGACGAATCCGAACGCCCCGAGCACGATGAACCACAAGAGCATCACCGGACCGAACAGCCGGCCGATATGCGCGGTGCCGCGGCTCTGCATCGCGAAGACGGCGATCAGGATGATCAGGGTCAGCGGCACGACGAGGTGCTGCACGGCATGGCCTTGGGCCGAGATGCCTTCGACCGCGCTCAGCACCGTGATGGCCGGCGTCAGCATGCCGTCGCCGTAGAACAGCGCCAGCCCGATGATGGCGCCGATGCCGATCGCCATCTTGATCCGCCGTCCGATGCCCGGCGAGCGATGCGCCAGGGTGGCAAGCGCGAGCACGCCGCCCTCGCCGTTGTTGTCGGCGCGCATGATGAGGATGACGTATTTGAGCGTCACCACGATCATCAGCGCCCAGAATATCAGCGACAGCCCGCCCATCACCGCGGCGGTGCTCGGATGCGCGCCGCCGGTGGCCAGCGCCGTCTCGCGCATCGCGTAGAGCGGGCTCGTGCCGATGTCGCCGAACACCACGCCCAGCGCGCCCAGTGTCAGCCCGGCCTGGTGCCGGAACGACTTGGAGTGTTCATGCGGCGCGTGGACATGGCTGGTGAGCGGCATCGCGTCGTGCGCGGCCGCGAGCGGATCGGCATCGGAGGCCGGAAACGGATTGGGATCGAGCGTGTTCACGGGGAGAAGCGGTCGAGACTCGGTAAGCAAAACGCGCGAGCCATGGGCTGCGGTCCCTCGAAGAAGGCGCGGACCATAGGCCTGTCGCGGCTGCGTTCAAAGAGGGGCGAGGCGGAATAGCGCAGAATCCCATTAACCGGTTGATCCGGCTCGTCAATCGGCCGACGCGACGCGGTCGGTATGGGGCGCGCTTCCGGGCAGGATGAAGCCCTGGACGTCGTAGACATGCACGCCCCAGGCATGGGTCTGCACGTTCCAGACGAGCACCTGGCTCCAGTCGTTGCCGGGGCTGATATCGGCGACCGGATCGTCGAGATAGATGGCGCCGTTGTTCAGCCAGTTGGCATGGTCGACGCGGATCTCGCGCGCCGACACGATACGGCGCACCACCGCGACATGGGCGCGCTTGGGTCCGGAATAGCCGGCCAGCACCATCACCGCGCCGGTCGAGGGCGTCGCGGCTTTGCGGTAGCGGCCTTCGGCCTGCTCCCACCAGGTGTAGGCGTCGCCGCGGATGTTCACGCCGGAATGCGCGCGCGCGAAGGGCACGCAGGACAGCGGCTTGTCGGGCATGGTCATGGTCGCGTCGTCGCGCGAGGTGTCGGGACGCGAGACGTCGGCAAAGGAATTGTCGGGAGCGCTGGAGCACCCCGCAAGCAGGGCGCAAAAAGCGGCTGCCGCCGCGAGCCGAACAAAAGACCCCACCATCTTAAAGCCCCTCAACGCTCCGAGCTAAGCAGCAGCCGTGGAGCGAACGCTAACCTGCCATCCTTCAAGGCAGCGTTAGAATGGTTCTTCGAATTCGATCTATCCAGGTTTGAAGCAAATTCTTAATGAATCGCTAACGTCGATGGCCGGGCGTCGCGACGCTGCCGCTACGACCCCGGCAACCCTGCCGAGCTACTTTCTCGCTGCGGCCGACCCGGTCAGGCCCATCATGCCGATCGACACCAGCCCGGCCACGGCGAAGACGAAGAACGGCGCGCTCCAGGCCTGCTCGGTGAAGGCGAAGATCGGCAGCAGCACGCCCGACACCAGCTCGGGCCCGCCGCGCCAGCCGCCGACATAGCGCTCGCCCGCGCGCAAGGTGCGGGTGAACACCATCTCGCCGCCGAAGAAGGCCTCGAAGGTGGCGCGCGAATTGGCCAGGATCAATCCGCTGGGGAAGACGATACCGAGAAGCAAGGCGCGCGCGAGATAGGGCGCGTCCTCGCGGCCCAGGATCACCTGGCCGAGATAGAGATAGCTCAGGCTTGCCGTCAAACCGAACGCGGTGACGGCGAGGCCCAGGATCGCGACGCTCTGCACATAGACGACGCCCATCGCCATCAGGGTCAGGCTGATCAGGGCGCTCGACAGCGCCAGCGTATAGAAGGCGAACTGGCAGATCTGGAAGCTCAGGATCAGCTTGCGCTGCGCCGGAAGATCGCTCGCCCAGATCGCGGGCAGAAGCTTCCTGGCGCATTGCGCATGGCCCTTGGTCCAGCGCGCCTGCTGCGCGCGCCAGCCGGCCGCGGTCTCGGGCAGTTCGCCCGGCACTTCCAGGTCGGGCACCAGCGCGGTGCGCCAGCCCTTCAGCGCGCAACGGATCGAAAGGTCGAGGTCCTCGGTCAACGTATCGCCGGTCCAGCCGCCGCCGTGCTCGATCGCCTCGCGGCGCCACGCGCCCGCGGTGCCGTTGAACGAGATCGTCTGTCCGGCGCGGATGCGCCCTTCTTGCTCGACCGCGAAATGCGCGTCGAGCAGCAGGCCCTGCACGCGCGTCAGCCAGTTCTTGTTGCGGTTGTTGTGGCCCCAGCGCGCCTGGACGAAGGCAAGGCCGCTGTCGGCGACCAGCGCCGGCACGGTGCGCTTCAGGAAGTCCGTGGGCGGAACGAAATCGGCGTCGAAGATCGCGACATAGGGCGCATCGGAATGAGCCAGGCCGAAGGCAAGGTTGCCGGCCTTGAAGCCGGTGCGGTCGCCGCGATGCAGCACCTCGAAGCGTGCGCCCTCGGGCATGACGCTGGCGATGGCGCGCTTCAGCGACTCGTGGTCGCTGGTGCGGCCGTCGTCGAGCACCTGGATGAAGAGCTTGTCGGCCGGCCAATCCATGCGGGCGGCGGCGGCCGCGACGCGCACCGCCAGGGGGCCTTCGTCGCGGACGGGAAGCTGGACCAGCACCTCGGGCAGGGCCTCGTCGGGCAGCGCGGGCAGGCGCAGGCGCGGCTGGTCGCGGAAGAACCGCACCACGCCCAAGGCCACCAGCTGGGCCGAAAGCAGCGCCAGGCCGACCAGGATCAGCGCCAGAAGGCACTGCAGAATCAAGGAGATGCCAATCACGGGTGCCGACCCCCACATGTCCGACGTTGGCCCCGCCATGTACCCCGGCGGTAGCGCGAGCTTCGTTGGGAGGTCCGGCATCGCCGGACCCTTAAAGTTTGGCTGAATTTGTTACGGCGCGTCCGGAATGGCAAGCCCTGCAGTGGGGTTAATCCAAGGTCCGGCGGAACCGCATGAGAGCGAGAGTTCCCGCTATGAACAAAAACAGAATCAGCGGCCAGACGTCGGGCCAGATCTGGGTCCAGCCGTTGCCTTTCAGCAGGATGCCGCGCACCACGCGCAGGAAATGCGTGGCGGGCAGCACCTCGCCCAGCCACTGCGCCCAGACCGGCATGCCGCGGAACGGGAAGGCGAAGCCCGACAGCAGGATCGCGGGCAAAAGGAAGAACATCGTCATCTGCATCGCCTGCAGCTGGTTCTGCGCGACCGTCGAGAAGGTGTAGCCGACCGCAAGATTGGCGGTGATGAAGAGCAGCAGGCAGCCGCTGAGCAGAAGCAGCGAGCCGATCATCGGCACGCCGAAGACGAACTTGGCGACCAGCAGCACCAGCACGCTCTGGATCGCGCCGACGAAGATGTTGGGCGCGATCTTGCCGATCATCAGCTCCAGCGGCTTCACCGGCATGGCGAGCAGGTTCTCGTACGTGCCGCGCTCGCGCTCGCGGGTCAGCGCCAGGCAGGTCATCAGCACCATGCTCATGGTCAGGATCACGGCGAGCAATCCCGGCACCACGTTGTACTGGGTGATGGCTTCGGGATTGTAGAGCGGATGGATGACGACGTCGAAGGCGGGCGCGGTTTGCGCGCGGGCGGCGAGCGGTCCTTTCAGGTCGTCGCGCAGCGCGTCGCCGAAGAGTTGCGCCAGCGCGGCGGTCGCGTTCGAGGCGGCCGCCGGATCGGTCGCGTCGGATTCGATCAGCAATTGCGGATGCGCGCCGCGCACCAGGTCGCGCGAGAAATTGGCCGGGATCTCGACCACGAAGGAGACGTCGCCTTCGTCGAGCATCGCGCGCGCCTCCTGCGGCGAGTTCGTCGCCTTCTCGATCTCGAAGTAGGACGAGTTCTGCAGCGCGGCGACGACCGAGTCCGCGTAAATGCCAGGATCGGAGATCGACACCGCGGTCGGCAGGTGCTTCGGATTCACGTTGATGGCAAAGCCGAACAGGAAGATCTGCATCATCGGCACGCCCACGATCATGGCGAGCGTCAGCCGGTCGCGGCGCATCTGCACCAGCTCCTTGCGCAGCACCGCGCCGATGCGCGCGAACGAGAAGCCGTCGCTCATTGGGGCGCGCGCTCCTTGGGGGCAGGCCGCTCTTGGGGCGCGCTCTCCTCTTGCAGCTGGATGAAGACGTCCTCCAGGCTCGGCACCGCTTCGGCGATGGCGAGGCCTTGCTGGCCGCGATAGGGCGCCAGCGCGCGCTCCAGCGCGTCGCGGTCGCGCCCGCTGACATGCAGCGCCGCGCCGAAGAACGAGACGAACTCGACGCCATGCGATTGGCGCAGCGTCTCGGCCAGGTGCCGCGCGCCGTCGCCCTCGACGATGAAGGTGAAGAGCTTGGACTGCTCGATGACCTCGGCCACCGTGCCGCGCGCGACGATGTTGCCCAGGCTGATATAGACGATGCGGTCGCAGCGCTCGGCCTCGTCCATGTAATGCGTGCTGACCAGAACGGTCAGGCCTTCGCCGCTGAGACGGTGGATCTCGTCCCAGAAATCGCGCCGCGCCTTGGGATCGACGCCGGCGGTCGGCTCGTCGAGCAGCAGCAGCCTGGGCGAATGCAGCATGCAGGCGGCGAGCGCGAGGCGCTGCTTCCAGCCGCCGGACAATTCGCCGGCAAGCTGGCTCTGGCGCCGCTCGAGGCCGAGCCTGCGGATCGTGTCGCCGACCCGTGCGCGGGCGTCCGCGATCTCGTACATGCGCGCGACGAATTCCAGGTTCTCGCGGATCGAAAGGTCCTCCCAGAAGCTGAACTTCTGGGTCATGTAGCCGACGGCGCGCTTGATCTTCTCCGCTTCCGTACGCAGGTCGAAGCCGAGGCACGTGCCGGTGCCTTCGTCCGCCTTCAGCAACCCGCAAAGCATGCGGATCGTCGTCGTCTTGCCGGAGCCGTTGGGTCCTAAGAAGCCCCATACCTCGCCGTCGGGCACCTGGATGTCGATGCCGTTCACGGCGGTCTTCCGGCCGAACCGCTTGGTCAGGCCACGCACGTCGATGGCGAGGCCTTGGGAGCGGCCAGGTTCAGAATGGGTAGACATCGACCGGCTGTCCCGGATGCAGCGCCAGCCCGCCGGGCGCGCGCGCCTCGATCTTGAAGACCAGCTTTTCGCGGTTGCCGACGGAGAAGATGACGGGCGGGGTGAACTCCTCGCGCGCGGCGATGAAGCTGACGGTCGCGGTGATGTCGGCCGCGCAGCCGTCGCAGGAAACGCGGACCTTCCGGCCGAGCTTCACCTTCGCGAACTCGGTCTCGGGCACGAAGAAGCGCACATAGACGTTGCCGGGCGGCAGGATCGAGATCACCGGAGTCATCGCGGGTGCGTATTCGCCGGGCCGGAAGAAGACGTCCTGCACCGTGCCCTGCGTGCGCGAGACGACGTCGCGCTCGGAAAGCTGGTAGGCGGCGTTGGCCAAGGTCGCGCGTGCCTGGGCTTGCGCGCCCTCGATCTGGGCGACCAGCGCGGCCGCGGTGTCGTGCGCCGATCGCGCCTGATCGAGTGCCTGCCTCGAGGTCGCGCCGGCGCGGAGCAGCTGTTGCTGGCGGGTGAGCTCCTTCTCGGCCAGCGCGAGGCTCGCTTTCGCCTGGCCCATCTGGCCTTGGGCTTGCGCGATCTGCGCGCGGGCCTGGTCGCGGGCCGCGGCTTGCGCGGTGTCATCGAGGGTGAAGAGCAGGTCGCCCGCCTTCACGGCGGCGCCGCGCTCGACTTTCAGGTTGGCGACCCAGCCCGCCTGCGGCGCCGCGACGAAGGCCGTGTCGCCCTCGGCATAGCCGAGCCAGGCGTGGTCGTCCTGCTTGGAGCAACCGGCCAACAGCAGTGCGATGAGGATCAGCCGCGTCATGGCGCCAATCTTCTTCATGGCGAAAGCCCCCGGAACAGCACGTCGAGATGCGTGTCGATGAGTCCCTGATAGTCGTATGGCGTCTCGTCGAAGCGCGCGAAGGTGACCCGCCAGATCGCGCCCAGCAGGACCGGCGCGATGCACAGTCTCACGGCATGCTCGACGGGCACGCGGCGGAACTCGCCTTGGGCGATGCCGCGCTCGATGAAGCCGGACATCAGGCCCAAGCCCCGCTCGATGATCTCGTCGCGGTAGAAGCGCGCGAGCTCGGGGAAATTGCCGCTCTCGGCGATGATGATCTTGGGCAGCACCACCCGGTCGCTGGTCGCCAGCAGGTTGCCCATCGCGGTCAGCGCGAAGCGGATCAGCTCCCTGGCCGAGCCCTGGAAGCCCCGCGCGCCGTCGCTGACGGTGGCCAAGGTCGCGCCGATCGTATCGCGCACCAGGGTCTTGAAAACCGCCTCCTTGCTCTCGAAATAAAGGTAGATCGTGCCCTTGGTCACGCCGGCGCGTTGGGCGATGTCCTCCATTCGCGCGCCGGCATAGCCCTTCTCGGCGAAGACCTTGAGCGCGGCTTCGAGAATCTCCGGCGGCCGGGCCTGCTTGCGCCGGTTCCAGCGGCTGGACGGGGTTGCCAATTTTTCCAGTGAATCCGCCAATTCGATCTCTGAAATAAATAACTGACCGTTCAGTTAGCAAATTTGAAGAGGTGGAGCAAGGGCGCGCGCGTGGATCAAGCCTTGCGCAGGACCATCCGCGCCCGGTCGCCGTCGCGCTCGACGCTCACGACCTCGAAGCCCTCCTGGCGGCACATATGCGGTACGTCGATCGGCGCCATGGGATCGTCGGTCAGCACCTCGATCTCCATGCCCGAAGAGCCGCGGCCCAGCGCGCGCCTGGCGAGGAGCGCGGGCAGCGGACACTTCAATCCGCGCAAGTCGAGGGTCTCGGTCGCCATTGACGCTGCTTCGCCGCTTCCTATTGTCTTCCCATGAACGTGCTGACGCGCGAAGCCATCTATATCAGCTCCATCGCGCGCACGCTCTGGAAGCTGCGCCACGTCAAGCCCGACGCGCCCCACACGATCAGCGACATCTTCGAAGGGCTTGCGGCGGACAAGCCCGGCAACGTCGCGGTGCTCTATCAGGACCGCGTGCTCACCTATGCCGAGCTGGCGGCCGGCGCCAACCGCTATGCGCACTGGGCGCTGAGGCAGGGCATCGGGCGCGGCGACGTCGCGGTGCTGTTCATGGAGGGCTGCCCCGAATACCTGATGGCGTGGCTGGGCCTGGTCAAGCTCGGCGCGGTCGCGGCGCTCATCAACACCAACCTGCGCGGCGCGGCGCTCGCCCATTCCATCGCCATCGCCAATGCGCGCCACGCCATCGTGGGCGTCGAACTGATACGGGCCTACCAGGACGCGATGGCGAGCGCCGAGGCGCGGCCGGTGGTGTGGGTGACGGGCGGCGCTGCGCCCGGCAGCGAAGACCTCGACGCCGCGCTCCACGAAGCCTCGCCGCTCGCGCTCGACAAAGCGGTGCGCGAGGGGCTCACCGCCAAGGACAACGCCTTCTACATCTATACGTCCGGCACGACCGGCCTGCCCAAGGCCGCGAACTTCAGCCATATGCGCATGCTCTATATGATGTACGGCTTTGCCGGCGCGCTCGACGCCAAGGAGAGCGACCGCATGTACGACGCGCTGCCGCTGTATCACTCGACGGGCGGGGTATGCGCGGTCGGCGTGGCGTTGACGACCGGCGGCTCGCTCGTCATCCGCCGCAAGTTCTCGGTGCACGAGTTCTGGAGCGACTGTTTCCGTTACCGCCCGACGTTCTTCCAGTATATCGGAGAGCTCTGCCGCTATCTGCTCAATGCGCCGCCGGGCCCGCACGAACGCGATCACGCCATCCGCGCCATCACCGGCAACGGCTTGCGTCCGGAGATCTGGGACGCGTTCCAACAGCGCTTCGCGATCCCGAAGATCATCGAGTTCTACGGCGCCACCGAAGGCAACGTCTCGATGCTCAACTACGACGGCAGGAAGGGCGCCGTCGGCCGCGTGCCGTCCTACATGCGCGCGCTCATCCCGACCCGCATCGTGCGTTTCGACGTCGAGAAGGAGATGCCGGTGCGGAGCGCGGACGGTTTCTGCATCGAATGCGCGGACGACGAAGCGGGCGAGGCGGTCGGGCGCGTGCGCAACGAGGCCGGCGCGACCTTCGAAGGCTATACCGGCCGCGCCGACACCGAGAAAAAGCTGCTGCGCGACGTGTTCGAGAAAGGCGACGTCTGGTTCCGCACCGGCGACCTGATGCGGCGCGATGCCCAGGGCTACTTCTATTTCGTCGACCGCATCGGCGATACTTTCCGCTGGAAAGGCGAGAACGTCGCCACCAGCGAGGTCGCGGAAGCCTTGAGCGTCGTGCCCGGCATCGCCGAGGCGAACGTCTATGGCGTGGCGGTCCCCGGCCAGGACGGGCGCGCCGGCATGGCGGCGCTGGTGGCGAATGCGGACTTCGATCCGGCCGCGGTCGGCAAAGCGCTGGAGCGCAACCTGCCGGCCTATGCGCGGCCGGTTTTCCTCAGGCTCATGCCCGCGCTCGAGACTACGGGCACCTTCAAGCAGCGCAAGGTGGAGCTGGTGCGCGAGGGCTTCGACCCCGCGCGTATCGCCGAGCCGCTCTATTGGCGCAACCCCGTAAGCGGCGCCTATGAGCGGCTCGACGGCGCGGGCTATGCCGAGATCGCCGCGGGCAAGGTCAAGCTCTAGAACTGCTCGGGCGCGCGATCCTCATGCGTCACGGCGCGATAGGCATGCGCGCTCGCGCCGGCGAACATGCCGTAGAAGATCAGCGACACCACGAGGCTCAACGGATAGGCGATGTACCAGTAGCGCTGCATGTCCGTCATCATCTGGCGGTTCATCGCCTGCTGCTGCTCGGCGAAGGCCTGGAGCTCCTGCGGCGTCACGCCGGAATGCAGCGGCGGCACGAGCGGCATCCTCACCACATAGACCAGGAACACCAGCTCCAGCACGACGAGGGGGATGACGAGCGCCAGCACAATCACGAAGATGCGCCAGAAATTGCCCTTGGTGAGCTGCCAGGCGCGCGTCAGCGAGATGCGCTCGGCGACGGCGACCGGCGTCAACAGGAACGACAGCCGTGTGGCGATGTAGATGATCGCGCCGACGGCCACCAGCGCCGCGAGGAGGAAAAGCAGCGCGAACAAGGGTGTCGTGGCGCCGACGCGCGCGCTCTCCACCACCGCGCCGCCGACGCCGCCGAGGACGAGGCTCACGACCGCGAAGATGACGTAGATGACGATCATCACCAGGAAATAGAGGAGGTAGGCACCGATCAGCCGCCACATGGCCGCGCCGAAGGGGAATTGCAGAAAGGCGCTGCCGGTGCGAAGCCCCAACGCTTCCTTGGTCAGCGCCGCGATCTCGGCGGTCATCAGCACGAAGATCCCCGCGAAGCACGCCCAGAAGAACGGCATCGCCTGCATGATGGCCTGCGGGTCGCGCGACTGCAGGCTCGTCACCGCGCCCATGTAGCGCTGCTGGAAGAAGTATCCCAGCACCCACCCGATCGCGACGACCATCCAGGTGACGCCGAAATTGTTGACGATATTGCCGAACGCAAAGCCATAGGCGCGCGCCAGCGAGCCGCCGACCGGAATCTTGTTTGCCATGTGCTGCCCCCCAAAAGAGGCGGCCATCATAGCGGGTTCTGCGACGGTTCTCTAACGGCGCTCAGAAGGCGATATCGGCCGCCTCAACCAGTTCCGCATAGCTTCCCCCCAGGGTCTCGTTCTGGTGCGCGATGATGTCGCCGGCTTTCAGCACCCTGGAATCGACGGTCGAATGGCCGTCGGCGACGAGGATGACGCGGTAGCCGCGCTCGACCGCGCCGCGCACCGCCGCGTCGACGCAATATTCGCTCTGCATGCCGCAGATCACGAGCCTGTCCACGCCCGCGCGCTTCAGCTTGGCGTCGAGGTCGGTCCGGTTGAAGGCGCTGCCATGGTTCTTGACCGTGACGTCGTCGCCCGGCAGTGGCGTCAGCCTGTCGTGAAAAGGAAAGCCCGGCTTGCCGGCGTGGAACGGATCGTCGGGTCCGCCGTCGTGTTGGACGAAGAAGATGGGTGCGCCCCCCGCCCGCGCGCGGGCGATCAGGCCCGCGATGCGGTCGACCACGGCCTCGCCTTCATGAGGCGCGAGGTCGAACATCGCCTTCTGCACGTCGATGACGACCAGCGCCTTGCTCATGCGATCTCCACGACGGGCGTCCAGCTGCGCTTGCGCCGCGCGATGCGCTCGTCCGGCGACTCCGCGCCGAAATCGTGCGGCACCGCGGGATGGTCGAGCGGCGGCGGCGGCTTGAAGGTGTTGGCGTTGACCGTGAACCAGCCGTCCTCGAGCAGCGCGCCGATATAGACGCCGCAGCGCCTGCAGACCAGGAAGTCGGCGGTCTTCAGCGCGAAGCGGTAGCGCTCCAGCAGTCCGGGCTCGCGCACGCGGATGCGCATCCGCCCGTTCGGGTCCGAGGTGTTGCGCGCTCCATGCGCCCGGCAGAAGCCGCACATGTCGGCGCGCAGGCCGAGTACGTCCAGGCCTGCGCTCGCCTCGAACACGTAAGAAAGGTTGCCGCAATGGCAACCGCCTTCGAAGATCACCATGGCCGAACATAGCGCGAGCGGTTCTGCTTGAGACCGCCCGGCGATGCATGGCGCCTATCCGCGCGGCGCCTGTTCCGCCGCCTTCAATGTCCGGCGGCTACTCGGCCGCCTTTGGCGACTTCTTTGCCTCATCCTCGTGATGCTTGGCGATGGTCTGCATCGCCGCGCTCATCGCAGCCCCAATGAAGCGCTCTTTATTGTCACGCGCCCAGCGGAAGGCTTCGTCGCGCGCCACGTTGGCGCCGGTGATCGCCGGCTGCACATAGCGCATCCACATCTCGTAAGACTTCTTGGTCGCCTCGAAGTCGGCCCAGTTGTGCGCCAGCTGCAGGAAGCAGCCGAACTCGCCCTGCTTGGCCTGAAGGCGCTTGACCTGCGCGATGGCGTCGTCGGGCGTACCGACGACGATGACGCCCTGGGCGATCAGGTCGTCGATGCCTTGCGATTCCATCGCCTGGCGTCCCGCCACCGCGCTGATGCCGGCGAAATAGTCCTGCCACTTGGAGAAGCCGAACCTGATGTTCTCGAACGCCTTCTCGCGCGTCTCGGCGATGTGCACCGGGCCGACCAGCCGAAGCCGCTCGGGGTCCATGGCGCGGCCGTTCTCCTTCGCCGTGTCATTGGCCACCTTCCAGTTGATCGCGAGCGCGTCGTAACCGCCCATCTGCGTCGCCGCCACGCACAGCATGCCGAAGCCGTGGCGGCCCGCGAGCTTGCCGCCCGACGGCGTCACCGACGAGGCGACCGCGATCTCCGGATGCGGCCAGGTGAAGGGGCGCAGCTGGCAGGTCGCGTCCACCAGGTTGAACCAGTCGGATTTCTGCGTGACGCGCTCGCCGGCGAACAGCTTCAGGATCACCTCGATGCCTTCGACCATGCGGTCGCGCTGGGTCGCGGGATCGATGCCCATCGAGAACGCGTCCGACGGAAGCAGTCCCGGCCCCACGCCGAACATCACGCGGCCCTTGGTCTGGTGATCGAGCTGGATCATCCGGTTCGCGGTCATCAAGGGCGAATGATAGGGCAGCGACACGACGCCGGTGCCGAGCTTGATGCGCCTGGTGCGCTCGGCCGCGGCGGCGATGAAGACTTCCGGGCTTGCGATGATCTCATAGCCGGCGGAGTGATGCTCGCCGACCCAGGCCTCGTCATAGCCCAGCCGGTCGAGATGCTCGATCAGCTCCAGGTCGCGCTGGATGCACAAGGTCGGGTCTTCGTCGACGGGGTGGAACGGCGCCAGGAAGATGCCGTTGCGCAGCTTGATGGTCATGGTCGTTCCCTTCGAAAATAGCGTGTGCGCTTTATGACATAAGAGACGCAGGCGGCGCGAATCCGCCAAGGCTTTCCTCTACGGCAGCGGCGAAATCGAACAGCCGGTCCTCGCCGTTCAACGGACCCACGATCTGCACGCCGACCGGCATCCCCAAGACTTGTCCGGCCGGCACGGCCAGCGACGGCAGATGCAACGCGGTGGCGAGCGAAATCCAGCCCAGCATGCGGCTGTACTGCGTGGGCGCGCCGTCGACCTCGAGCACGCGCGCACGGAACGGCTCGCTGTGGTCGTGCTTGAACGCGGCGGTGGGCGTGATCGGCATGAGGACGGCGTCGTGGCTTTCGAAGAAGGCCGTCATCCGGTCCTTCAGCGTCTGGCGCGCGCGCTGCGCCTCGATGACTTCATTTGCGCGCGCGGTGGAAGCCAGGCGGTTGAGCTCCACGCTCCACGGATCGCGCGACGCGGCAAAGGCCTTCAGGTCGGCATCGCGCGTCTTGCCGATCTCGTTCAGCGTCGCTTCGGGCAGGCCGGCCGAGATGATCGAGATCAGCAGCCACATATAGTTGACCAGCAGCTCGCGCGTGTCGACCGGCGCCTTGATGGTCTCGACATGGGCGCCGTGCTCGGCCAAGCCATCCGCCGCGCGCGCGACTGCGTCCTTCACGCCGCGCGACAGCGGCAGAAGCGGGTCCTCGTCCCACACGGCGACGCGCGCGCCCTTGATCGAGCGGGGTGCGGCTTGCGCGCTCTTGTTCAGCACGCTCCAGAGCAGCTTCAGGTCTCCGACATTGCGCGCCATCGGCCCGCCGACGCCCAGATCGGTTTCGCCCTGGAAGCCGGGCGGCGGCGGCACGTGGCCGCGCATCGGCAAACGTCCCCAGGTGGGCTTGAGCGCGCAGACACCGCAGAAATTCGCCGGCACGCGCAGCGAGCCGCCGATGTCCGAGCCGATCTCCAAGGGCGTGATGCCGCTCGCCAGCGCCGCCGCGGCGCCGCCCGACGATCCGCCCGGCACGCGCGTCACGTCGTACGGGTTGTTCGTCGTGCCGTAGATCTGGTTGGTGCTCTGCCAGTCGCTGAGCCACAGGGGCACGTTGGTCTTGGCCCAAGGGATGGCGCCCGCCGCGCGCGTGCGCGCGACCAGCTCGGCATCGGCGCAATCCTTCGGACGCTGCGCGAAAGGCGGAAAGCCTGCCGTCGCCGGCATGTGCTCGACGTCGAAGCCGTCCTTGATCGTCATCGGCAGGCCGGCAAGCGGGCCCAGGCTCGCGCCCTTCGCGCGCGCGTCGTCGACGGCTTGCGCATCCTTGGCCGCGCGGTCGAGGTCGGTGACGGTGACCGCGTTGATCTTTTCGGCAAGCGCCGCGTTGCGCGCGGCATGCGCATCGAGCAGCTCGCGCGCGGAGACCCGCTTGGCAGCAAGATCGTTCAGCATCTGCCGTGCCGTCGCGTAAAGATCGCTCATGCGCGCTTCCCCGATGTTCTGCCTGTGGCATAAGCTTGCACGCGAACCGAAGGGAATGTCCATGCGCGCCGCCGTCTTCAAGGAAATGTCCAAGCCGCTGGTGGTCGAAGCCGTTGCCGATCCGGTGCCCGGTCCGCACGACCTGATCCTGCGCGTGAAGAATTGCGGCATCTGCGGCTCGGACCTGCACATGACCGAGCCGACCTCGGTGATGCCGCTGGTGCTGGGCAGCGTGATGGGCCACGAATTCTCGGGCGAGGTGATGGCGGTGGGCAGCCTTGCCAAGTCGCGCTGGAAGGAAGGCGACCGCGTTGCGGGCTTTCCTTATATCTGCTGCGGCGATGCCACGCCGTGCGCGAATTTCGGCTTCGGCTCCGCGATGTGCGGCAAGGGCGTGTCGATCGGCTTGGGCCAGAGCCACGGCGCCTATGCCGAGATGGTGCGCGTCGGCGCCAGCGGCGCGTTCGCTTTGCCCGACAGCGTCTCGTTCCGCGAAGGCGCGCTGGTCGAGCCGCTGGCGGTGGGCCTGCATGCCGTCGACATGGCGAAGATGGAGCGCGGCGCGACCGTGCTGGTGATCGGCGCAGGCCCCGTCGGCCTCGCGGTGATGCTGTGGGCGAAGTTCCTGGGTGCCCGCCACGTCATCGTCAGCGAGCGCGCCGAGGTGCGCCGGCAGATGGCGGCCAGGTTCGGCGCCACCGATGCGATCGATGCCAGCCAGCCGCTGGCGATGCAGGTCGAGAAGATCGCCGGCAAAGGTCCCGACATCATCTTCGAATGCGTCGGCGCGCCCGGCATGATCGGCAGCGCGATGATGGAGGCGCCGCGCGGCGCCAGGATCGTCGTCGCCGGCGTCTGCCAGCAGCCCGACACCATCATGCCCCTGATCGGCATCATGAAGGAGATCAACCTGCAATTCGTGCTCGGCTACCGTCCGGCCGATTTCGACTACGTCATCGCGATGATCGCGTCCGACCGCATCGACGTGGCGCCGATGATCACCGACGTCGTCGGCCTCGACGACCTGCCGCCCGCCTTCGAGGCGCTGCGCAAGCCCTCGCATCAATGCAAGGTGATGCTGGAGAATTGATCGTTGGCGCGCAAACTACGGGCGAAGCTAGGTGCTTTGCCCTATTGCGCTTGTGCTTTAGGCACAGGCCATAGCTTGTCGACCGGCCGCTCCAGCACCCGCGCCGCCGCCGCATGCAGCGACGCCGGCGCCAGGCGTCCGCTGTTCAAGGCATCGTTCATCCAGCGCTCGATGTTGCCGCCCGTCCTGTCGTAGCCGTCGGCTTTGAGCAGGCCGTAGAGTCCGGCCGCGAGCACATGCATGCCGCCGTCGGACTCCGTCCAGCGTTGCGCGGGCGGCTCGGCGACGCCCAAGCGCTCGTTGACGATCTGCTCCAGCGCCTGGACGGTATCCTCGTCCAGCACGCCGTCGAAAGAATTGTAGCCGAAGCTCGGGTCGTGCTCTGCCACGATGCGCGCGATCAGCGGATCGGCTTTGAGCGTGGCCTGCAACGCGAGCGACAGCGCGCCGTCCATGGGGAAGGGCGGATGCAGCATCTCGTGGTCCGCGTTGCGCAGCACGATGCGGTCCGGATAGTCGATATGGGTTAGGAAGCGCTGGCCCTGGATCTTGATGCCGTGCGGCTGCGAGAAGCAGAGCAGCACGATCTCCAGCGACGGATCGGCGAACTTGCGGCCCAGCAGGCGCTCCTGTTCCGCAATGGTGTCGATGCCCGCGAGCTTGGCGCGCAATGCGGACGGCTTGCTCGTGCGGTTGCTGAGATAGCCCTCACGGAATGCGCCGAAGCCCGCATCGCGCATATCGGCGAAGATCGCGATCAGGTCCGCGCACATGGTGAGGAACACGGTCCATTCCTCGACGTCCCAATAAGGGCTTTTCTCGAAGTTCGGGCGCAGGCGCGTTTCGGGCTCGGCGAGCGCCGTCAGAAGATCGGCAATGATGGCATCCGGCGCGCCCGACATCAGCGTGCAGAGGTTCGGCCCCAAAAGCATGCCTTTGGACCTCGCCAGCGCGAACCACTTGCCGATGGTCGCGATCGTCGCGGGCTTCAGCTTCGGCTTGAAGGCGGCGAGCTCGGCGGAATAGTAGTCCGCGTAGAACGGATCGCCCGACAGCGGGTTCAGGAAGCAGATCGCGTCGAAGCCTTCCGACAGCCGCACCGACCAGCGCGTGCGCAGGCCCGCTCGTGCCGCGAAGGGTGGGAAAGCGACTGCCGCGGCGCCCGCGGCCAGGATTTGTCTGCGGTTCATGGCGTGACGCTACGGGACGGGCGCCGCCCGCGTCTTGAACGCTATTAGCGTCAGAGCCCGATCATCGCTTCGGGAATGGCATCCCACGCCGCGCGCCGCGCATCGTCCGGCGCGTCGGCAAGATGCGGCTCGCCGTCGCCGAAGATCATGGTCGCGCGTGTCGCGCCGTGATAGCGCGCCCAGGGCTCCTTGCCGTGCGCGAAACCCGTCCAGGCATCCATCATCGCGATTGAGAGCGCATCGGCCTTGGCGCCGCTGCCGAAGAAGGCGCCGGCGAGCTTCTGGTTGTAGGTGCCGAAGACGAATCCAAGCTCGAGCGCGTGGCACGAGCCCAGGATGCCGCCCAGCAGCGGCGAGCGCCAATCGAAGCGATAGGCATAGGCCGGCGCATGCGCGCCCTGCGCTTCCAGCAGCCGCGCCGACGGCACCGCAAAGGCCTGATCGGTCATCACCGCGTTCCAGCGCTCGAAGGGCGAGCCTTCGCCATGGACCGCGAGCAAAGCGTCCGCGCGCTCTTCGCCGACGAGCCCGACGGTATAACGGCGCAGCTTGGCGCTATCCATCAGGCGCAGCTTCGGCCGCGCCGCGGTGAACAGTTTCCATTCCTCCATCGTCGTGCCGGAGAGGACGGCGACGCCCGCCGCCGACCCCGCGCGCACCTGCTCGATCGCGCGCGTCGGCAAGAGCGCGCCGTCCGCAGTGGGACCGAAGGGCAGGCGGATATTGCTGTCGATGATCTCGCTCTGCGCCTTGAGAAGCTCGGCGATGGAGGCGTTCAGCGGATCGGGCACGGTTTTGAGCAGCCGTTCGGCGATCTGCGCCGACTCGGCGCGCGCGCGTCCGATATGGGCGCCGCCCGATTGCAATATGGCGCGGTGGAAAAGCCCGTGCGCCGACGGCATCGCCAGCAGCGCGCCGATGCTCATCGCGCCTGCGGATTCGCCGAACACGGTGACATTGCCCGGATCGCCGCCGAAGCCCGCGATGTTGTCGCGCACCCATGTCAGCGCCAGCACCTGATCGCTCAGGCCTTCGCTGCCGCGGCCGGGCAATTTGCCGCCGCTGGCATCGTGCAGATTGAGGAAGCCCAGGGCGCCCAAGCGATAGTTGATCGTGACCACGACCACGTCGCCGCGCGCCGCGAGGCCCTTGCCGTTATACGTTCCCAGCGATCCCGCGCCGGTGACGAAGGCGCCGCCGTGGATCCACACCATCACCGGACGCTTGCCCTCGAGCGACGGCGTCCACACGTTCAGATATAGACAGTCTTCCGCCTGCTCGCCGGGCGTGCCTCCGATCAGCGCTTCCGCCGCGCTTTTCACCTGCGGCGCGATGGGACCGAAGCGCGCCGCATCGCGCACGCCCGCCCAGGCATCGGGCGCCTGCGCCGGCTGCCAGCGCAAACTTCCTACAGGCGATTTCGCATAAGGAATGCCGTTGAAGCGCAGCACGCCGTCCTTCGAGAAGCCCTTCAGCCTTCCAAAGCGCGTTTCGACCGTCTCGGACGTTTGCAAATCCATGGGCCTGGAGCTTAACGATTTGCCGACCAGGACCAAAGCATCATCCGCAGCTATGGCGAACACGCCCATCCCATCCGATGCCCCCGCGGCGTTCAATGCCGAGGCCGAAGCCAAAGGCTGGTACTACCGCTCCGATCCGGCGCTGGTCTTCGCCCGGTCGGAGCTGCATGCGATCGCAGCGTTGTGGCGCGAGAAGGCGGACGCCACGGGCGGCCTTCCCGCCCGGGCCGATTTCGACATTCGCGCGCTCAAGCCTTTCCTGCGCAACGTGGCGTTCCTGGAAAAGATCGGCGGCCGTTACCGCTTCCGTCTGTTCGGCTCGGCGCTGGTCCATCTCTTCGGCGAGCGCACGGGGCAATATCTCGACGAGATGACCTCGCCCACGCTGCTCGCGAACTGGACGGCGGTCTATGAGATGATCCTGGCGCATGGCGGGCCGGTGCGCGTGTTCAACCACAAGCTCAGCCCCATCCTGAACGGCGAGATGTTCGCCGCTCCGCTCGCGCCCGATGCCGGCGGTCACCCGATGGTGATGGTCGCCGCCTATGTCGCGCTGAAGGAAGCTATGCCTTGAGCACCGTGAAGCCCGCGCGCGGGAAGTGCACCACGACCTCGCCGACCTGGTCGTCGCGACGGCGGATCGCGATCTCATGCGCATTGGCGAAGACGATCTCGCCCGCGACCGGATCGCGGCCATAGTCGTCGGCGGCGACGGTGACCTTCGTGCCGGCTTCGGCGCCCGGCACGGCGGTCGAGGTCGCGGCTTTGGCCGCGTCGAGCGCGTCCTTCGCCTCCATCGCCTGCGGCTTGCCGTGGCCGAATGCGGCCATTCGCTCCATCCAGGCGCGGACCTTGGGCAGCGGCTCCAGCAGCTGCGGCGCGATGTGCGGAATCGCGGCCTTGATCCACCAGAAGTTCATATAGGCGTGGATGTCGGCGGCACGCGGCGCCTCGCCGGACAGGAACGCCGCGCTCAACGATTCCTCGACGAAATCGGCATGCGCCCGCCATTGGTCGCGCGCGAAAGGTGCCGCGGCTTTCAGCGCGTCGACCGAGAAGGTGCCGCCTGACATCTTTGCACGATCCTGGCGGAACGCCTCGGGCACCATATCGCCGACCTCGGCGAAGACGACGGCGACGGAGGACATGAAGAACGGCTTGTCGCTCCAGAAGGCGAGCGCGTAGTCGGGGCCGAGCGCGGGCTTGGGATGCAGCCGCTCGATCTCGCGCAGGATGACCTGCGTATCGCAGAAGACGTCGGCGCCGATCTGCATCACCGGAGTCTTGCGATAGCCGCCGGTCAGCGGCATCAGGTCGGGCTTGGGCATCATGTTGGGGATCTCGACCGACCGCCAGGCAAGGCCCTTGATGCCGAAGGCGACACGCACCTTCTCCGAAAAGGGCGAGGCGGGATAGTGATGGAAAATGATCTCGGCCATGGTCAGCGCAGCTCGTTGGAGAAGCGGATGTTATCCTTCTCGAGGCCCTCGAGCACGACGTCGATGCCGCCGCAGCGGATCATCCATTCCAGCCGGTGGTCGCGGTATTCGCGCTTGAACAGGCCGCTCTCGATGGCCTTGTGAACCTGGGTCATCGACGTGACGACCGCAGCCGCGGCGCCGGCCGCTTTCGCGACCGACGGACGCGCATTGGCGCGGGCGAGCCAGCGGCCGAGCGCCGAGGTCTCGTCGGGCCCGATGCCGTTGCCGCGCGCGCCGTTCAGGTACGGCACGACCGACAGGTCGCCCCAGCCGAAGGTCTCGCCGCCGAACCATTCGCGATCGCCCAGCCGGCGCGTCAGCCAATCATACAGCCCGCGCGCCTGCGCCGAGGCGCGCGCCTCGATGGTGCGGGCGCGCTCGCCTTCGGCGCGCCTGAACCACCTGATCTCGCCCAGGCCCCAATTGATCGGCTCGAACGAGGTATCCATCACCTCTTCGATGGTGCGGGCCGAAGCGCGGGCGAGCGGCTCTTTCGGCAGCAGCGCCGGCGTCGGCCACTTGTCCTCGATATATTCCAGGATGATGGTCGAATCGAAGATCGCGTCGTCGCCGTCAATCAGCGACGGCACCTCGCCGCGCGGGTTGGAGCGCAGGAACTCGCGGTCCGGCTGGCCGGAGCCGATCGCGACCGGCATGCGCGCCTCGTAAGCGACGCCCTTCTCGTCGAGCGCGATCTTGACCTTCTGCGCATAAGGCGACAGCGGATGTTCGTAGACGATGAGGGTCATGGGTTTCTCCGGTTACAATCCGCTTGGCTATAGGCCGCTCAGGCCCCCATCGACCGCGATGGTTTGCGCGGTGACGTAGGCGCTTTCATTCGAGATCAGGAACAGCGCGGCATAGGCCGTCTCCCAGCCCGTGCCCTGGCGGCCGAGCGGGATGTTGGTGGTCGCGCGATTGGGGCGGCCGCGCGTCGCCAGACGCCCGATGGACGTATCCATCAATCCGGGAGCCACGACATTGGCGCGGATGCCGCGCCGCGCGCCTTCTAAGGCCACGTGGCGGCACAGTCCGAACAACGCGGACTTCGACGCGTCGTATGCCGGCAAGCGGCTGCCCGCGGTCAGGCCCGCGATGGACGAGACGAACACGACGCTCGATCCATCGGCCATCTTCGGCAGCGCGGCTTTCACCGTGAGCATGTGGCTCGTCAGGTTGATCGCGATGACCTTGTCCCAGCTCTCGCGCGTCGTGCCTTCAAGCCACGGGCCGCCCGCGCCGACGCCGACGTTCAGCACCAGCCCGTCGATCGCGCCCGCTTCCTCGACCATCCGCGCGACGTCGGCGTCTTTGGTCACGTCGGCTTGGATAGCGAAAGCTTTGCCGTCGCACAGCGCGACGGTAGCGGCGGCCGATGCCGCATCGCGGTCGGCGACGGCGACCGTCGCTCCCTCGCGCGCGAACAGCACGCACATCGCGCGCCCGTTGCCGATCGGCGTATCGGGTTCGCCGATGTCCATCTGCCCGCCGCCCACGACCAGGATGCGCCGCCCCGTCAGGCGTCCGCGTCCGGGGGCTTTGCCATTGCTTTCGTCGGTCATGTCGTGGATTAGGGCGTGGGCGGTGCCGAGGCGCAAGGAGCAAAGCATGATCCGGGCTGTCATCTTCGATTTCGGCGGGGTGTTCACCTCGTCGCCCTTCGAGGCCTTCGAGCGCTACGAGCGCGCGCGCGGGCTGCCGGTGGGCCTGATCCGTAAGGTCAACTCGACCAATCACGAGACCAACGCCTGGGCGCTGTTCGAGCGCGCCGAGATCGACATCGACGGCTTCGACAAGGCTTTCGCCGCGGAAGCCGAGGCCCACGGCCATCACGTGCCGGGCAGGGACGTCCTGCCGCTGCTGGCGGGCGATTTCCGGCCCGAGATGATCGAAGCGCTCCGCCGCATCAAGACCCGCTTCAAGACCGGCTGCATCACCAACAACATGCCGCACAATGCGGCGGGCGGCACCGAGGCGGGGCGGACGATGTATGCGCGCGAGATCATGGAGCTGTTCGATCACGTGATCGAGTCGGCCAAGGCGGGCATCCGCAAGCCCGATCCGCGCATCTACCGGATGATGTGCGAGGCGCTGTCGGTCGGGCCGGAAGAATGTGTCTATCTCGACGATCTGGGCGGCAATCTTAAACCCGCACGCGCGATGGGGATGACGACGATCAAGGTCGAAAGCGGCGCCCAGGCCGTCGCCGACCTGGAAGCCGCGACGGGAATGCGCTTAAGCTGACGCAACCCTCTATCGGAGTTTCGTCATGACGATTTCGATGTACCAGGCCTCGGTGCCCGTCTATCTGCAATATCTTTCGTCCATCTCCGCCGTGCTCGACAAAGGCGCGGCGTTCGCGGAAGCGCGCAAGATCGATCCCGCGACGTTGCTGCAGACGCGGCTCTATCCCGACATGCATCCGCTGGTGAAGCAGGTGCAGATCTTCACCGACCAGGCGGTGCGCGGCGCGTCGCGGCTGGCCGGCGCCGAGCCGCCGTCCTTCCCCGATACCGAGACGAGCTTCGCCGAGCTCAAGGCCCGCATCGACCGCGCCGTCGCGCACGTGAAGAGCTTCAAGCCGGAGCAGATCGACGGCAGCGAAACCCGCGACATCGTGATGAAGACGCCGCGCGGCGACATGACCTTCAAGGGCCAGCAATATCTGCTCGGCTTCTCGCTGCCCAACTTCTTCTTCCATGCCACCACCACCTATTCGATCCTGCGCCATGTCGGCGTCGAGGTCGGCAAGATGGATTTCATGGGGGGCCCGCCGCGGTAGGCCGTCGTGCGGCGCGGGCATGACGGGGCAGGCGTGACTGGAATGCTCGACCGGCGGCGTCTGCTGCAAGGCTCGACGAGCCTGGCGGTGCTGGGTCTTGCCGGATGTGCTGTGGCGGTGCCGAAAGCGCCGCCGCCCGCCATCGTGCTTGCGGCGATCCGCGCCGAGATCGACCGGCTGTTCGACATCACCGTCTGCCTGCGCCCGTTCCGTGCGCAAGGGCCGCGCCTCGACACGGAAGAGGTCGGCCGCAAGCTCGTCGTGCACAATTACGGCCATGGCGGCAGCGGCTGGTCGCTCTCCTGGGGCTCGGCGCATGTCGTCGTGGGCAAGGCGATGGCCTCGAGCCCGAAGGAGATCGCGGTCATCGGCTGCGGCGCGCTCGGGCTGACCGCGGCGATCACCGCGCAGCAGGCCGGCGCCTCGGTCACGATCTATGCGCGCGATCTCTTGCCCGAGACGCGCTCGGCGCGCGCGACCGGAAGCTGGACGCCGGATTCGCGCATCGCGCTGGCCGACAAGATCGCCCCCGATTTCCCCGCGCTATGGGAGCAGATGGCGCGGACCTCGTTCCACACCTATCGGCGCTATCTCGGTCTTCCCGGCACGCCGGTGGAATGGAGCGACCGCTATTACCTGAGCGGCGGCGAGCATGCCAACCATCATCCGCCGTCGCCGCTGGACTTCGCGAGCTTCGGCGAGCGCATCCTGGACATCACGCCGCATTCGGAAGAGCTGCCGGCCGGCGCGACCAATTTCCCGGCGACCTCCTCGGTGCGCCGCGCCTCGCTGATGCAGTTCAACATCGCCGATCTCGGCCACACCTTGATGAGCGATTTCCTCGCCGCGGGCGGCAAGTTCGTGCGCGCCGAGTTCCATTCGCTTTCCGACGTCGCGCGGCTGAAGGAAAGCGTCGTCATCAACTGCACCGGCTATGCGGCGCGCGCGCTGTGCCAGGACGACAGCGTCGTTCCGGTGCGCGGCCAGATCGGTTGGCTGATCCCGCAGCCCGAGGTGAACTACGGCCTCTATTACGACGGCGTCAGCGTGCTCTCGCGGCGCGACGGCATCGTGGTGCAGATGCTGGAGGGCGGCGACATGCGCGGCTACGACGACGACCATGAGGTCGTCGACCGCGCGGAGTCGGAGGACGCGGTCAAACGCATCGCCGCGCTCTACGCGCAGGCTTGAGCCGGTCGCGACTCTCCAAGCTCAAGTTCAGGCGAAGTCGGCGAAGTCCTTCACCAGCTCTTCGCGCACCGCCGGCGGGATCACCGCCATGTGGCCGTAGCTCGGATGCGTGAAGCCCAAGACCGCGTCGCCGCCGGATTTGAACTTGACGATCTGCGCCGGCGTGAAGGTGAAGCGCAGCCAATGCACGGACGAGGTCTTGCCCTCGGCCGTGGTGCGGTCCTCGTATTCCGTCGGCGTCGCCTTGATGCGCTCGCCGTCGAAGTCGAGGAACGCGCTTTCCTCGATGTTGCCCAAGGTGCGCAACACGCGATCGCGGCGCGCGCCGTCCTCGATCTCCAGCATCAGGGTCGCGATCAGCTCGGAGCCCTGCGGGATCAGCGGATTGTAAGCCTCGAGCTCGCCCGCGACCTGGTCCTTGCCGCCCTTCTCGATGCGCAGCATCTCGTGGACCTGCAGCCACATCGTGAAGTAGTTCTCGAAGTAGAAGGTCGCGAAAGGGCCGACCTCGACGCGGCGGTTCTTCTTCATCGCGATGGCATCGGCGCGAAGCTGCTTGCGCCTGGCCTGATAGTCGGCGTCGGAGAGGATGTCGGCTTCGACGATTCTGCGCTTCATTTCGGATCCAATCCGTAGGCCCGGGCCAGGATCTGGATGGGATGCTCGGGCTCTTTCTTCGGCCCCTCGATGTGACCCGCGATGTGCTGCGCCGCCAGCGGGCAGTCGGAGACGATGTGACCGCGCGGCTTCTGGTTCGCGGCGCGGAAGACGGGCTTTCCCACCTTCACCGCCACCGCATGCGTGGGCTTCACCACGCCGAAGGTGCCGCCATGGCCCGAGCAGCGCTCGATCACGTCGATGGGCGTGTCGGGGATCATGCGCAGCATCTCGGCCGCCTTGGGCCCCATGTTCTGCGCGCGCGCGTGGCAGGCCAGATGCACGGTCACGCCTTCGGGCAGGGATTTGAGGCCGTCGGGCAGGCCTTCCTTTTTCGCGATGTCGACGACGTATTCGTCGATGTCATAGACGTTCTCGGCGACGCGCTTGACGTTGGCGTCGTCGGGCACGATCAGCGCCCATTCGAACTTCAGCATCAGCCCGCAGGATGCCGTCGCGGTGACGATGTCGTAGCCCTGATCGATCAGCTTGACGAGCTCGGCCGCGATCTTCTTCGCCTGGGCCGCCACCTTCTCCATCTGGGCCTGTTCCAGGAACGGCATGCCGCAGCAGCCGGGATAGGCCGCGCGCGTCTCCACGCCCAGATGGTTGAGCACGTCGCGCGCCGCCATGCCGGTCGACGGCTTGTTGTAGTTGACGAAGCAGGTCGCGAAGAGCGCCGCCTTGCGCTTGCCGTGGGCGGGCGCCGCCGCGTTGATCGTGCCCGGCGCCGTCTTGTCGGCGCGGATGAAGGTCTGGCTCGCCAACTTCGGAAGCTCCGCGTCGCGGTCGATATGGGCCAGGCTGTCCATCGCCGGACGCGTCAGCGCGTTGTCCTTCTTGGCGCCCCAATTGACGAGGCCCGACAGCGGCACGGCCATCTTGCCGTTGCGGTCCATCTCGGCCAGCTGGCGCGCGACGAAATCGGTGTTGCCCTTCTTCGCCTCGGCGACGCGATGGCGCAGCATCAGGTGCGGAAAGTCGAGCTGGAAAGGATGCGGCGGCACGTAAGGGCACTTGGTCATGAAGCACATGTCGCAGAGCGTGCAGGCCTCGCTGACCTTGATGAAGTCTTCCGACTTCACGCCGTGAACTTCGTCGGGGCTCGCATCGACCATGTCGAAGAGCCGTGGAAACGAGTCGCAGAGATTGAAGCAGCGCCGGCAGCCGTGGCAGATGTCGAAGACGCGGCGCATCTCGGCGTCGAGCTTCTCAGGATCGGTGAAGTCCGGATCCTGCCACGCGATCGGGTGACGCGTCGGCGCGTCGAGGCTGCCTTCCTTCATGGGGAGTAGTGAGCAGGCAATAGGCAGCGGCCTATTGCCTACTGCCTATTGCCTACTTCCTTTCTTATTTGCCGAGCGTGTCCAGCGCCTTCTGGAACCGGCCGGCATGGCTCTTCTCGGCCTTGGCCAGGGTCTCGAACCACTCGGCGATCTCGTCGAAGCCTTCGTCGCGCGCCGTCTTGGCCATGCCCGGATACATGTCGGTGTATTCGTGCGTCTCGCCGGCGATGGAGGCCTTGAGGTTCAGCGAGGTGTCGCCGATCGGCTCTCCGGTCGCGGGATCGCCCACGGCCTCGAGATATTCCAGATGGCCGTGTGCGTGGCCGGTCTCGCCCTCGGCGGTCGAGCGGAACACGGCGGAGACGTCGTTATAGCCTTCGACGTCGGCCTTCTGCGCGAAATAGAGGTAGCGGCGGTTGGCCTGGCTTTCGCCGGCGAAGGCGTCGCGGAGGTTCTGGGCGGTCTTGCTGTCCTTGAGGTCGGCCATCTCGTGTTTCCTTCGTCAGACTGGGGCGTTGTTCCAAGCTGAGAATGCGTCCGGGCGGCGCTCAAGTCAACAGTTTGGAATGGTTCTAAAGAGGAAAATTTGCCCCGGATGGGACCCGTTCAAGCGCGGCGCACGCGGATGACGACGTCGACGCGCTCGATCTCGGTGCCGCGCGGCGGGGCAGGGACGCCTGCGACCGCGATGGTCTCGCCGGGGATGTCGATCAGCCGGCCCTCGTCCTCGCAATAGAAATGCTGATGGTTGCCGATATTGGTGTCGAAATAGGAGCGCGAGGCGTCGACCATGACCTGGCGCAGCAGTCCCGCTTCCGTGAACTGATGCAAGGTGTTGTAGACCGTGGCCAACGACACTTTTATTCCGGCGTGCTGCGCCTCGGCATGCAGGCTCTCGGCCGTCAGGTGCCGGTCGCCGTCCTGGAACAGAAGGCCAGCGAGCTCCAGGCGCTGGCGCGTGGGGCGCAAGCCAGCCAGACGGAGCCGCTCCGCCGCCCTTTCGCCGTCATTCACTTGGGGTTTACGCCGCATCGCTCCGGTCCCGAAAGCCCCTTGCATGGCTGACACTCGCGCCGCATCTTTGCTAGGATGGCTTACCGCTTTGTTAGAACGTTTCTAACAAACGCAGATTGGCTCAAGCCCCGCCCATGTCAAGAGGCGGGCGGAAGGATGCGTAAATTGGACACCCCCAACCCGGCTCGTAAATCCAGCTTCGACCTGCAGGGCCTGCTCGCCTGCGCCCGCGGCGAGCTTTTCGGCCCCGGCAATCCGCAGCTCCCGCTGCCGCCGATGCTGATGTTCGACCGCATCACCAAGATCTCCGACACCGGCGGCAGCCACGGCAAGGGCGAGATCGAGGCCGAGCTCGACGTGAATCCGAACCTGTGGTTCTTCAAGTGCCACTTCGTCGGCGATCCCGTCATGCCCGGCTGTCTCGGCCTGGACGCGATGTGGCAGATGCTGGGCTTCTTCCTCGGCTGGCTCGGGGGGCTCGGCAAGGGCCGCGCGCTCGGCGTCGGCGAGGTGAAGTTCACCGGCATGGTGTTGCCCACCGCCAAGAAGGTTCAGTATTACATCGATCTGAAGCGCGTGATCATGCGCAAGCTGGTGCTCGGCATCGCCGACGGCATCGTCAAGGTCGACGGCAAGACGATCTTCGAGGCCAAGGACCTGCGCGTCGGCCTGTTCATGGAAGCCGCGAACGCGCTGGCGGAGCAGGGCGGCGTGGTGCAGCCCGCGTAATGCTGCTGGCGGCCGGCTTCGTCGTCCTCGCGCTTCAGGAAATCGAAACGCAGATCGTGGCGTCGTCTCAGGATCCACCGCGCATCCACGGCTGGAGCGAGGGCTCGCTGACGATTTCCTTCACGGAGCCGCACAGGGGTGCCGACGCGGTGCGTCTGGATTTTTCGGCCGAGCCTCTGGGTAGGATGCGCAGATGCTGGTGTCGACCCAGGATTGGCGTGCCGATGTCGGTCCTTACCTGAAGGATGCGACTGTCGCTTTTCCTTGGCGCGCCGTTGCCGTGGTCGATACGTGGAACCCGGATGACCATATCCGGACGCTGATCCTCGAAATGCCCTTTCTAGACGCCACGACGGGCGTTGGTGACTGGAAATCGCATTGTTTCACCGTCGAGCTGGTGCTGGAGAGCGGCAAGCTGGCGGAAGAGCCCAGGAACTTCGATGCAGACAGAAGCCGCTGCGCGCAATAAGCTGCCGCAAAACAGAACAAGCATAGCGAGGCAATGAAAAGAGTCGTCGTCACCGGGCTGGGCATCGTCTCCTCTCTCGGCAACAACAGCCAGGAGGTCGTGGCCTCCCTGCGCGAGGCGAAGTCGGGCATCGTCGCGGCCGAGGATTACGTGCGCCTCGGCTTCCGCTCCCAGGTGCATGGAAGTCTCAAGATCGACCTCGACCAGGTCGTCGACCGGCGCGCGCGCCGCTTCCAGGGCGACGGCGCCGGCTATTGCTGGGTGGCGATGAACCAGGCGATCCAGGACGCGGGGCTCGAGGAGAAGGACATCTCCAACCCGCGCACCGGCCTGATCGTAGGCTCGGGCGGTCCCTCGACGAAAGCGATCGTCGGCGCGGCCGACATCACGCGCCAAAACACCTCGCCCAAGCGCGTCGGTCCCTTTGCGGTGCCCAAGGCGATGTCGTCGACCTGCTCGGCGAATCTCTCGACCTGGTTCAAGACCAAGGGCGTGAACTATTCGATCTCGTCGGCCTGCTCGACCTCGGCGAACTGCATCGGCAACGCCTATGAGATGATCCAGTGGGGCAAGCAGGACATGATGTTCGCCGGCGGCGGCGAGGAGCTCGACTGGACCTTGTCCGAGCTGTTCGACGCCATGGGCGCGATGTCGTCCAAGTACAATGCGACGCCGGAGAAGGCCAGCCGCGCCTATGACAAGAACCGCGACGGCTTCGTGATCTCGGGCGGCGGCGGCATATTGGTGCTTGAGGAGCTCGAGCACGCCAAAGCCCGCGGCGCGAAAATCTGGGCCGAGATGGTCGGCTATGGCGCGACCGCCGACGGCGCCGACATGGTGGCGCCGTCGGGCGAAGGCGCGGTGCGCTGCATGCGCATGGCCATCGAAGGCTTGGGCGCCATCGACTACATCAATCCGCACGCGACCTCGACCCCGGTGGGCGACATTCCGGAGATCGAGGCGATCAAGGAAGTCTTCGGGCTGGACAAGATGCCGCCGATCAGCGCGACCAAGTCGCTCTCCGGCCACAGCCAGGGCGCGGCCGGCGTGCACGAGGCGGTCTACACGCTCTTGATGATGCGCCACGGCTTCGTCGCCGAAAGCGCCAATATCGAAGAGATCGACCCCGCCGTCGCGAACGCCAACATCGTCCGCAAGCGCATCGACAACGCCAGGATCGAGCGGGCGATGTCCAACAGCTTCGGCTTCGGCGGCACCAACGCCTCGCTGGTCTTCCAGCGGTACGATGCGTGAATAAGAGACATCAGGACGGCCGGGCGCCGTCCCGAAACGAGACAGACCATGGCTGAAAATGGCGCGCTGATGAAGGGCAAGCGGGGCTTGGTGATGGGGGTCGCCAACGACCATTCCATCGCCTGGGGCATCGCGAGCATGCTCAAGCGCCACGGCGCCGAGCTCGCCTTCACCTATCAGGGCGAGGCTCAGGCCAAGCGGCTCCGCCGTCTGATCAACGGAAATTCGACCCTGATGATGCCGGGCGACGTCGAGCGCGACGACGACCTCGACCGGGCCTTCGACACGCTCAAGAAGGAATGGGGCGGCATGGACTTCCTGGTCCATGCCATCGCCTATTCCGACAAGAACGAGCTGACGGGCCGCTATGTCGACACGAGCCGCGCCAACTTCGCCAAATCGCTCGATATCTCCTGCTATTCGTTCACCGCGGTCGCCAACCGTGCCTCGCATCTGATGACGCCGCCGTCGAAGGGCGGCAGCGGCGGATCGCTGGTGACGCTCACCTATCTGGGCGCCAGCCGCGTCATGCCGAACTACAACGTCATGGGCGTGGCCAAGGCGGCGCTGGAGGCGTCGGTGCGCTATCTCGCCGCCGACCTCGGTCGTGACGGCATCCGCGTCAATGCGATCTCGGCCGGGCCGATGCGCACCTTGGCCGGCTCGGCGGTGGGCGACGCCCGCACCGTCTTCAAATGGAACAAGTCCAACGCGCCGCTCAAGAAAACCATCGAGCTCGACCATGTCGGCGGCGCGGCATTGTATTTGCTTAGCGATCTCTCGGGCGGCGTCACGGGTGAAGTCCACTTCGTCGACGCCGGCTACAACATCGTGGGCATGCCGCCCACCGCCGATCTCAAGGGCTGGACCCCGCCCGAGACCGGCGCTGCCGAGGGAGACGCGGGCCATGAGCAGGCGGACGCTTGAAGCATTCGTGATCGCGGCTGTGCTTGCCGTGCCGGCGGCGGCCGAGGCCGGCTGGCAGGATCGCGCGACCTCCTTCGACCAGGGACGATTGGCGCGGCTCGGCGAAGCGCGCGCACAGGGCTTGGCCGAATCCGGCGGCGTCGCGGGCGACGTGCTGAATGCGCCGGTCACCGGCGGCTCGGTCGCGGGCGACTGGCGCTGCCGCACCATCAAGCTCGGCGGCATGACGCCGTCGCGCGTCTATGGCTGGTTCCGCTGCCGCATCACCGATCGCGGCGGCGTGCTCGCCTTCGAGAAAGTGAGCGGCACGCAGCGCATGGCGGGGCTGCTCTATCCCGAAGGCGAAGGCTACGTCTATCTCGGCGCCTCGTGGGTGAAAGGCGAGCCGCCGCACCGTTATTCCGGCAACGAGGCCTCGCTCGGCGCGCGCGCCACGCCCGACGACCAAGTGGGCGTGCTGCATGCGACCGCGGCCGGCGCGCGTATCGAGATGCCGTTTCCGGTGCAGGAATCCACCTTCGACGTGATCGAGCTCCGGCGTTGACTTTCCCCGGTGCGGCGCCTACATCGCCGTCTTCCGAGGGTTTTATGCCAGAGATTGTCTCCATCCACTGACCGCCGGTTCGCCGGCACACGACACGCCTGACGCGTCGCGCTTTCGCGCGCGCCGCACGGCGGAGTTCAGTGCGATGAAAGACGACACAGGTGAACATCTCGAAACTGGAGCAGCGCGTGCTGCACTGCCTGGCGCAGGGCGGCCGCATTCAACATGTCTGGCGCGACAACCGGATCGCCGAAGTGGATTGCTGGAACCGCGACGGCTGCCGCCTCGCGGACCTGACGCTCGACCTCTTCAAGAAATTGAAGCGGCGCGGGCTGATCGAAAGCCGGGGCGGAATGCCCTATCGCATCTCGCGGCTGGGCCTTGCCTCGGTGCGTGCCCAGTCGGACAATCGGTGAGATATGACGATCCATTTGCGAAGGGCCGGGGCGGCCGACATTGCCTTCATCATGGCGTGCGAGCGCCGGCCGGATTACGAGCGCTTCGTCGGGCGCTGGCCGGAAGAGAAGCATCGCGCGCGCATGGAGGACCCCGAGTTCCGTTATCTCGTGGCGGAGGATGGGGTGCGCGATCTCGGCTTCGCCATCCTGCACGAGACCTGGATGCGGCCCCAGAACCTCTATCTGAAACGCATCGTGGTGCATGACGCGCAGCAAGGTCACGGCAAGCGCGTGCTGGCGGCGCTCACGGACTGGGTCTTCGCCAACACCGACGCGCATCGTTTCTGGCTCGAAGTGGTGGAGACCAATCCCCGTGCGCGGCACGTCTATGCGTCGTCGGGCTGGACCGAGGAAGGCATGGTGCGCGAGGGTTATTTCGACGACGCCAGAGGCAGGCGCGGCTCCTTCGTGCAGATGTCGATCCTGAAAAGCGAGTGGCCCAGATGAAGCTCAACCAGGTGACCGCGCCGGCCGTGGATCTCGACCGATCCATCGCGTTCTACACGACGCTGGGCTTCAAGATGATCGTGAAGAACGACCACTATGCGCGCTTCGAGATCGGCGACGGCGCGTCGACCTTCTCGCTGCATCTGGGCGAGCCCGCGGGCAACGGACCGCAGCTCTATTTCGAATGCGACGATCTCGACGCACGCGTGGCGGAGCTGAAGGCGAAGGGCGTGGTCTTCGACGGCGAGCCCGTCGACCAGAGCTGGCTGTGGCGCGAGGCCTGGTTCAGCGATCCGGCGGGCAACAGGCTCTGTCTCTATTTCGCGGGCGAGAACCGGCGTTTTCCGCCGTGGCGGCTGAAGGAGAGGATGATGTCCGGCACGTCCAAGACGCCGCTCAAGACCAAGCTCGGCATCAAGGACGGCCTGCGGGTTTTGGCGATGGGCGCGCCGAAGGGCTATGCCTTCGCGACGGTCGCCAACGGTCCGGCGGATGTCGTGCATCTCTTCGTGACCTCGCTCGCCGAGCTGGACAGACAGCTTCCCAAGGCGCGCAAGGCGATGACGACCGGCGGCATGCTGTGGGTGTCGTGGTACAAGAAAGCGGCGAAGATTCCGACCGACGTGACCGAAGACGCCATCCGCGAACGCGCCCTGGCGACCGACCTGGTCGACGTGAAGGTCTGCGCCGTCGACGACAAATGGTCGGGCCTCAAGCTGGTGGTCAGGAGAGAGTTGCGATGAACCGCGAGGACAAGAAGGCCGCCGTCGCCGCCTATAAGGAGCGCAAGGCCGATGCGGGCGTCTATGCGGTGCGCTGCGCCGCCACGGGCGAGCAGTGGGTGGGCGGCGCCCCCGACCTTGCCGCTATCTGGAACCGCATCTCGTTCGCCCTGCGTCAGGGCGTGGCCTCGCCCAAATCGCTGCAGGGCGCATGGAACGCGCATGGCGCCGACGGCTTGCGCTTCGATGTCCTGGAAACGCTGACCGACGAGCAGCTCGTCTTCGGCCGCGACCGCATGCTGAAGGAGCGCCGCGCGCATTGGTGCGCGGCGCTGCATGCCGAAGCGATCTAGCCGCTATTTCACCGTGATCGTGCCCGTCATCTTCGGATGGATGGTGCAGAGGTATTTGTAGACCCCCGGCTTGTCGAAGGTGAACTTGAACGTGTCGTTCTGGTCGAGCGCGGGCGAGCGGAACGCGCCGTCGAGACCGACCACGGTATGCGGCTCGCCGTCCAGGTTTTTCCAGACGACGGTCGTGCCGTGATCGATCGCGATCGCCATCGGCGAGAAATCGAAATTCTTCATCACGATCGTGGCATCGGCGAAGGCGGGAAGCGGCGCGAGCGCGATCAGCGCCGCAAGTGCGTGCTTGAGCATCGGGGATCCTTTGGTGGTTCAGGCGATGGTGGTGTCGGTCAGCGTCGCGCCGGCCTGCGCCGGGTCTGCGGGATGCGGCGCGAATCCGACCGTCGTGATGCCCAGCATCTTGGGCAGCAGCGCGGCGTCGACCTTGAGCGGTCCGGGTCCGGGCCCTTCGCCCGCCAGGGGCTGCGGATAGGCGGTGGAGCGCGCGGTGTGGAAGGTGATGTTGCCTTCGACCTTGCGCACGATCTGGTGGATATGGCCGTTCAGCACGGTGACCGATCCGAAGCGGCGCAGCAGCGCGAAGGCCCGGTCCGCGTCGCCGGTTCCCCAGCCCCACGGCTCATAGACGGTCCACAGCGGCATATGCGCGAAGACGACGATGGGCTGGCTCGCCGGACGGCCCTTCAGGTCGTCCGCCAGCCAGGCGATCTGCTCGTCGCCCAGAGCGCCCAGCCCGCCGGGCTTGAAGTTCAACACGTTGATCAGCGCGATGAAGTGCACGCCGCTGGAGTCGAAGCTGTAATAGCCGCGGTTGGCGGAGGGCTTGCCGAAGCGCTGCATATAGACGCCGCCCGCATCGGTGACGTCGTGCTCGCCGGGCGTGGTGTGGAGCTCCGTCACTTTCAGTCCGGAAAGAAGCTGGGCTGCGGTATCGAACTCCTCCGGCTTGGAGAGATGCGTGATGTCGCCGGTATGCAAGGTCAGCGCGGGCTTGTCCTTCATCGCGTTGACGAGATCGATCGTCTGCTTCAGCGTGCCCGCGACGTCGGGATTGGCCTCCTTGTTGAAGCCGATATGGGTGTCGCTGATCTGCAGGAACAGCGGCTTGCCGGCGATGGCGCCGGGGCGGGCTGCCGCAGCGGCGAGGCTCACGGGCGTGACGATACCGCCGCTCAAGGCGAACAGCGTGCCTGCGCCGCCGAAGGCCAGGCATTTCAAGGCGCCGCGGCGCGACGGTTGGTCGTTCATGGGCTAGGGACCTTCCTGTTACGAAGGTCCATACCGGCGGAAGGCGCGATTTATTCCGGCGCGCTGCGCACCAGCGTCACGAATTTTTCGAGCTCGCGCCGTTCGGTGTCCGATACGGCCGCGAAATCCAGGTCGCCGCTCTTCCAGAAGATCGTGTGATAGCCGTGCCGCGTGGCGTTGCCGGGCAGCGTCGAGCCCCCGTCCGGCCATACGAAAAGGTCGATCGCGTGGCGGCCGTGCCGGTAGACGACGACCGCCGCCTTCGTGCCGGCGACCCGGTCGATGCGGCCGCCGGCCAGGACGAACCCCTGGTCCGGGAAATCCGGCGTCGGCGGCGACACCGCGACGCGTCCGGCGAACCAGGGCTTCACGACGTGATGGCTGCTGGACGCGACCTGGATCAGGCGCGCGCCCATCAACGCATCGGTGTGATCGTCGGCGATGGACTGCGCCAGCGTCTCGGGGGATGGCGGCAGCAGCAGCGCGAGCGCGATACCGGCCGCGGCGGCCATGGTCCCGGCTCCGGACAGCGCGCCGGCCCAGAAACCGCGGGGCCGGAAGGATGCGGCGCGTGGCGCGGTTTCGCCGTCGAGCAGTGCGGCCGTGCGCGCGCGCAACGCGTCCGGCGCCCGGTAACGCGCCGTTTGGCGGCGGATCGCATCGCTCAGCTCGGCCGCGTCGGCGCTGGCCCGCCGGCAGTCGGCACAGGATTCGATGTGACGCTCGGCTTCGCTCGCGGCGATGCCGTCCAGTTCGCCGTCGAGATAGGCCTGCGTGCGCAGATGCTCGGGGCAGCTCATGTCCGGTCCCATTTCTCCTTCAGCAGCGCGCGGGCGCGCGCCAGCCGCGACATCACCGTACCGATCGGCACGCCGGTCACGTCGGCGATCTCGCGATAGCTCAGATCCTCCATCTCGCGCAGGACCAGCACCTCGCGGAACTCGTTGGGCAGCAGGGCGATGACCTCATTGAGTCTGCGGCCTTCGCTTGCCTGGGCGGCGGCGGCCTCGGGACTGGGTTCGTCCGACAGCAGCGGCGCGTCGCGCTCTTCGGGCAGAGGCGCATGCCCGCGGCGGCGCGTATCGGCGCTCGCGTTGCGCCAGCAGTTGCGCACGATCGCCAGCAGCCAAGGCTTGATGTCGCCGCCGCGGAAGCCGTCGAAGGCGCGGAAGGCGCGCAGCATCGCCTCCTGCACGATGTCCTCCGCGTCGGCCGGCGAGCGCGAGAGCCATCGGGCAAGGTTGTAGGCCGCGTCCAGGTGCGGCAAGGCTTGCGCCTCGAATTGCCGGCGCCGGTTGTCCATGCGCCAGTATAGACCGGGCGGCCGCGCGGTTTATTCCCGGGCCTGGAAAGTTTTACGCCCGCTTCTTCGCCGCGCTGGCAAAGCGCTCGAACAGGTAGTGCGAGTCCATCGGCCCGGGCGAGGCTTCTGGGTGGTACTGCACGCTGAAGACTTCCTTGCCTTCGACGGCCAGCCCGCAATTGCTGCCGTCGAACAGCGAGACATGGGTCTGCTTGACGGTCTTGGGCAGGGTCTCGGCATCGACGGTGAAGCCATGGTTCATCGACACGATCTCGACCTTGCCGGTCCCCAAGTCCTTCACGGGATGGTTGGCGCCGTGATGTCCTTGGCCCATCTTCTTGGTCTTGCCGCCCAGCGCCAGGCCCAGCATCTGATGCCCCAGGCAGATGCCGAATACCGGCATGTCGGCCTCGACCAGCGCCTGGATCGTCGGGATCGCATACGCGCCCGTCGCGGCCGGATCGCCGGGGCCGTTGGAAAGCACCACGCCGTGCGGCTTGTGCGCCATCACCTCGTCGAAGGTGGCCGAGGCCGGCACCACGGTCACGTCGGCGCCCAGCCCCGCCAGCTCGCGCAGGATGTTGTGCTTGACGCCGTAGTCGATGACCACGGCGCGGAACCCGGGTCTGGTCTGCTCGCCATAGCCATCGCCGAGCTTCCACGGCGTCTGGCGCCATTTGCGGGTCTGCGCGCCGGTCACGTCCTTGGCGAGGTCTGCGCCTTCGAGGCCGGCGAAGGCCTTCGCATCGGCGACGAGCGCCGCCGTGTCCACCTCGCCATGCGCGATCACGCCATGCGGCATGCCCTTCTCGCGGATGCGCGAGGCGAGCGCGCGGGTGTCGATGCCGGCGATGGCGGGGATGTTGTGGCGCTTGAGCCATTTGTCGAGCACCGCCAGGCTGCGCCAGTTCGACGGATGCGCCGCATCGGCGCGCACGATCAGCCCGCGCACCGCGGGGTTGATGGTCTCGATGTCCTCGTCGTTGGTGCCGACGATGCCGATATGGGGAAAGGTGAAGCAGACGATCTGTCCGGCATAGGACGGATCGCTCAGGATCTCCTGATAGCCGGTCATCGCGGTGTTGAAGCAGACCTCGCCCACGGCTTTCACGTCCGCGCCGAAGCCGCGACCCTTGAAGATCGTGCCGTCCGCGAGCGCCAGGGTCGCGGGAAGTTGAGCGGTCATGGGAGCCTCGAATTTGCCCACAAATAGGGGTGCAAGCCGCGCCCGTCAACGTGCTAGTTTCGGCGGCGGAAAACGGAGCAAAACATGGGCCTGCGCGAGCAACTGAACGAATCGATGAAGGACGCGATGCGGGCCAAGGATACCCGGCGCCTCGCGACCCTGCGCATGGTGCTGGCCGCGCTCAAGGACCGCGACATCGCGGCGCGCACCGAGACCAGCCGCGACCTGCTGGGCGACGACGACATCCTTCTGCTGCTCGCCAAGATGATCAAGCAGCGCGAGGAATCCGCCCTGGCCTTCGATTCGGGCAACCGCCCGGAGCTCGCGAAAGGCGAGCGTGAGGAGATCGAGGTCATCCGTTCCTTCATGCCCAAGCAGATGGGCGAGGACGAGGTGAAAGCCGCCGCCACCGCGATCATCGCCGAGCTCGGTGCCGCTCAGATGAAGGACATGGGCCGGGTGATGGCGGCGATGAAAGAGCGCTATGCCGGCCAGATGGACTTCGCCAAGGCCAGCGCCCTGGTGAAGGGGCTGCTGAGCGCGCCGAAGTGATCGTCAAGCTCGCCGAGACCGACGCCGACGTCGCGCGCGTCTATCCGGTGATGCGCGAGCTGCGGCCGCATGTGAAAAGCGCGGACGAGTTCCTGGCGCGCGTGCGCCGGCAGCAGGCGGGATCGGGCTGGCGGCTGATCTATGTCGAGGATGCGGGCGCGCCCGTCGCCGCGGCAGGCTTCCGCGTCTGCGAATGGCTCGCCTGGGGCAGGGCCCTCTATGTCGACGACCTGATCTGTCTGGAAACGCATCGCGGCAAGGGCTTCGCGGAAGAGTTGATGCGCTGGATGGAAGCGGCGGCGCGCGCCGAAGGGTGCGCCGAGTTCCATCTGGATTCGGGCACGCACCGGCTCGGCGCGCACCGCTTCTATCACCGCCTCAAGCTCGCGATCACGAGCTTCCATTTCCAGAAGAGGCTATAAGCGCAACAGGGCGGCGCATCGCGCAGCCCGCAAGTTGCGCGCCGATAAGCGCAACAGGTGGAGCATCGCGCAGCCTGCAAGTTGCGCGCCGATTCAAGCCACCTGCGCCGTGCTCATCGCAATGCCTACCGCGTCCGCTATCGCCTCGATGGCGGCGACGTCGTCCTCGGCGAAGCTGCGCTGCTCGCGCCAATAGGCGCCGAGGGCGGCGACCGGCGCGGTGGTGCGCACCGGCACCATGATCAGGCTCTTGATGAAGGTCTTGCGATAGGCCTCGTGCAGAACCCGCGGATCGGAATAGATGTCCTCGATCGCCGCGGATTTGCCGTTCATCATCGCCCAACCGGAGATGCAGACGTTCATCGGGAAACGCTGACCCTTCCACAAGGGTTCGATCGCGTCCTCGTCGAAATAGTGGCAGCGGTTGCCTTCGCCCAGCACGAAGGTCACGCCGTCGGCGCCGGCGATGGCGCGCGCGTCCGAACGCACGATGGCGGCGATGTCTTCCAGCGAGTGCGCGAAAGCGAGCTTGCGCCGTGCGGTCTGCAGCATTCGCCAGCGCGGATCGAGATCTCTGGGCATGGCCCGAGTGTCTGCTACCGTACTTAACACATCGTCAAGGATTGAGAGGGTTTGCGACATTTTTTCATCGCGTCGCCGACCGCGGCGGCCAAGGCTTCCACGGTCTCGATCTCGCGGGGCGAGAAGTGGCGCTTGTCCCGCCAATAGACTCCTAGTGCGGCCACCGGCGTATCGCTTCCGGTGGGCGCCATCACCAGGCTCTTCACGAAGGTGCGGCGATAGGCGTCGTGGGGAATGCGCGGATCTTCGAAGACGTCCGCGACCGCAGCGGTCTTGCCGTTCAGCATGCACCAGCCCGAGATGCAGCTGGTCATGGGAAAGCGCTGGCCCTTCCACAGCGGGCCGATCGCATCCTCGTCCGCATAGTGGCACAGTTCGCCGTCGCGCAGCACGAAGCTCACGCCGTCGGACGAGCACACCGCGCGCGCGGTGGAGCGGATGACCTCCATCAGCGAATCCAGGCTGTCCACCACCGCGATACGGTCTCTCGCGGCGTCGAGCAGCTTCCAGCGCGACTCGAATGTGCGGTCGATCGAAAGACTATGTGCCATGCGTGTTCCTTCGTGCGGCCTCTATAAGACCGGCAAACGCTACAATTTCAAGTTTAACAACGGTAAAAAATACCGTTATGCTTCTACGCATAGAGGGGGCAAATCATGGTCGCGCAGAATCTCGTTCCGGCGATCCGCAAAACCGTCTACGCCAATGAGGGCGGGCAGCCTTACGTGCTGTCCTATGCCAGGAAGGGCAGCAGCGGCGCTTCGTTCGGTTTCATGCAATCCGACATGCATATGCGCGACGACGCGCGCGACACCATGCGACAGGTGCTGGCCGCGGCGGGCGCCGATCAGGCGACCGTCGACCGTCTGGTCGCGGCGCTGACGCCGGCGCTGCCCAACGGCTCGCCGCTGTCCAAAGCCGACGCCGACTTCGTCAACGCGGCGCTGTCGTCCGATGCCGGCAAGGCGCTGGTCGATGCGCAGGACGCGCTCATCCTCAAAGGCGTGCTGGACAACGTCGACGGCTGCGTGGCGGTGGCGGAAGCGCGGAGCATGACCATGGCGCCGCTGGCGCTGCTTTATATCGCGCCCTGGATCAACATGACGGGGGCGCCGAACAGCTTGAAGAAATGGCTGGGCGGCAACCCGCTCGGCGGCTATCCCGCCCCGCCCGCCCCGCCCGAGGTCCAAGGCGCCCAGATGGAGGCCTACCTCAAGGCCACCAAGTTCTTCCGGGAAAATCCCAGGAACTTCCAGCATTTCAGCGACTGCGTCGCGGTCGGCGCCAAGCTTTTGCCGGCTTGAGCGGGATTCACAGAAATTCCGCCTATCCGCCCGCGCATGGACGGGATTGAGCGACTACATTGGGGCCATGCGCTATGGCTCCAACCTTCTCGAAGAGGTTCTCCGGCGGACGGACATCGTCCAGCTGGTGGGCAAGCGCGTGAAGCTCACCCGCCGCGGCCAGCAATTCTGGGGCTGCTGCCCGTTCCACAAAGAGAAGTCGCCGAGCTTCAAGGTCGAGAACGCGCGGCGCACCTATAAATGCTTCGGCTGCGGCAAGGGCGGGGACGCGTTCAAGTGGCTGATGGAGACCGAGGGGCTCTCGTTCCCGGAAGCCGTCGAACGTCTGGCGGGCGAGGCGGGCGTGGAGCTGCCCAAATGGTCGGTCGAGGACGAAGCGCGCGAGGAGAAGAAGAAATCCCTCTACGACGTCGTCGAGGCGGCCTGCGCGTTCTTCGAGGCGCAGCTGCGCGAGCCTGCCGGCCGCGCGGCGCGCGACTATCTTTCCTCTCGCGGGCTGAACGGCGAGGCGGCGAAGAGATTCCGCATGGGCTATGCGCCGTCCGGCAACAATGCGCTGATCGAGCATCTCAAGACCAAGAACGTCACGGTCGACGACATGATCGCGGCCGGCCTGGCGCGGCCGGGCGAGGGCGAGCGGGGCCCACGCGATTTCTTCTTCAACCGCGTGACCTTTGCGATCACGGACGCGCGCGGGCGCGTCGTGGCGTTCGGGGCGCGCGCGCTGGAAGCCGACGCCAAGCCCAAATACATCAACACCGGCGAGACCGGGCTCTTCTCCAAGGGGCAGCTGCTCTACAACTTCGCGACCGCGCGTTCCGCCGCGATCAAGGCGCAGACCATCGTCGTCGCCGAAGGCTATATGGACGTGATCGCGCTTGTGCGCGCCGGCTTCGACTATGCGGTGGCCCCGCTCGGCACGGCGCTGACCGAAGACCAGCTCGGACTGCTGTGGCGCACCGCGCCCGAGCCGGTGCTCGCCTTCGACGGCGACGAGGCGGGCCTGCGCGCCGCGCATCGCGCCGCGCGGCTGGCGCTGCCGATGCTCAGGCCCGGCATGTCGCTGCGCTTCGCCTTCCTGCCCAAGGGCGAGGATCCCGACAGCTTCATCGCCCATGAAGGGCCCGGCGCCATGGGCGTGCTGCTGGAGGCGGCCGAGCCGCTCTCCAAGGTGCTGTGGCGGGTCGAGACCGAGGGCAAGGACTTCTCCACCCCGGAGCGCCGCGCCGGGCTGGAGCGCTCGCTGGCCGAGATCGTCGGCCTGATCGGCGACGCCAAGATCGCGGACTATTACCGGCGCGATTTCGACGAGCGGGTGTTCGAGGCCTTCAAGCGCCGGGCACCGGCGTCGCCGGCTGCGCCCGGCCGCCGTAACCTGCCGCAAGGGAAGGTCGGTAGCCGGTTCGCTCCGCCACCGCCCGGACCCAACTCGGCCCTGCTCAAGGCCAGCCTCCTGGTGCGTTCCGGGCCCGAGGGGGCGCGGCATCTGCGCGAGCAGGAAATCGCCCGGCTTCTGCTGAAAGACCCCGAAATCGCCGTCCGGCACGGCGAAATCCTGGCAGAAATCCCCTTTTCGGACCGTTCGCTTGACACGTTGCGGCACGAGCTTCTAAACCTCGCCGCTTCCGGTTTCAGGCTTGAAAATCCGGGTCTTGAGACCCATCTCGTCGCCAAGGGGATGGCCGACCTCGTCGCCCGTTTGGGACGAGGGGCCGCCGCGGACGAGACATCATCAGGGGATGGCGATGTCGAGGCCCAGTTCCTCCGTGCCGCGCAGGATCTGCGCCAAATGGTGGAATCCGGCCCGGAACAACGGCGCGCCGCTCAGCGCTATCCTCTCGAGGCGACCGAGGAGAGCTGGCAGGAGTACCTGCGGCTTCGGACGTCCTCTAACGATTAGGGACTCTCTCTCCTATTAGTAGGAACAGGTGCGTGCCCTTGGGCGCGCTTTTGGGAACGACACGCGTGGCGACGAAAACGACGAAGAAGACGGCAAAACCCAAGCAAACCGCGAAAAAGCCCGCGGCAGCGGCCTCGGCCAAGAAGCCGGCCGCCAAAGTGAAGCCCGTGGCCAAACCGGCCGCGAAGGCCCAGCACGCGTCCAAGCCTGCCTCCAAGCCGGTGGCCGCCAAGACCGTCCAGAAGACCGCCCCCGCCAAGCCAGAGAAGCTCGACCCCAAGCAGGCCGCGCTCAAGGCCAAGCAGGCGGCCGAGCTCGCCAAGAAGCCCGCCGTCCCCGTCGCGCCCAAGCCGGGCGTGAAGGTTCCCCCTGCCAAGGGGGTCAAGCCCGGCGAGAACGAGACCCCGGGCGATGCGGATTCGCCGCTGCTCGACATGTCCGACGTCGGCGTCCGCAAGATGATCCAGCGCGCCAAGCAGCGCGGCTATGTCACCTATGACGAGCTGAACAAGGTCCTTCCCTCCGACAAGACCTCGTCGGAGCAGATCGAGGACACGATGTCGATGCTCAACGAGATGGGCATCAACGTCATCGAGAGCGAAGAGCAGGAAGAAAGCGCCGAGGGCGAGGTGCCCGCGCTCGCCGAAGGCAAGGAAGTCGTCGCCAAGCCCGGCACTGCGACCGAGCAATACGACCGGACCGACGATCCGGTGCGGATGTATCTGCGCGAGATGGGCTCTGTCGAGCTGCTCTCGCGCGAGGGCGAGATCGCCATCGCCAAGCGCATCGAGGCGGGGCGCGAGCTGATGATCGGCGCGCTGTGCGAGAGCCCGCTGACCTTCGAGGCGCTCACCGTCTGGCGCGACGAGCTGAACGAAGGCAAGGTCCTGCTGCGCGACATCATCGATCTGGAAGCGACCTATGGCGCCGGGCCAGAGGGCCAGGCCGCTGCCGCCGCGGCCGCCGTGGCAGCCGCGAACGCGGTCGGCCCCGACGGCAAGCCTTTGCCGCCGCCGATGGCGATCCCCGGCGTCACCAATCCGGTGCTCGAAGCCAAGAAGGCGCAACAGGCCGCCAAGACCGCGCCGTCTGCCGGTGCCGACGAGGAAGCCGATCCGGGCGAAGCCGCGGCCGCGCAGGATGCCGCCGGCGAGGAGAACGATTTCGACGACGAGGGCAACCTGCCTTTATCGGCGATGGAAGCGGCCCTCAAGCCGCAGGTGCTCGAGACGCTCGACCAGATCGCCAATCTCTACAAGAAGCTCGGCCGCCTGCAGGACGCGAGCGTCGAGGCGGCGCTGGGCGCCGACGAGCTGTCGACGGGCCAGGAGCGCCGCTTCAAGAAGCTGCGCAACGACACGGTCGATCTCGTCAAGGGGCTCAAGCTCAACAACAACCGCATCGAAGCGCTCGTCGACCAGATGTACGGCATCAACCGCCGCCTGGTGAGCCTCGAAGGCCGGCTGCTGCGCCTGGCCGAGGCGCATGGCGTGGCGCGCGAGGATTTCCTGAAAGAGCATTTCGGCAACGAGCTCGATCCCAACTGGGCGCGCCGCGTCGGCCGCCTGTCGCGGCCGGGCTGGAAGGACTTCGTCGCCGACGAGCGCGACAAGGTCCATGGGCTCCGTGACGAGATCCAGACGCTCGCGCAGGAGATGCGCCAGTCGATCAGCGACTATCGCCGCATCGTGCAGACGGTGCAGAAGGGCGAGCGCGAGAGCGGCCAGGCGAAGAAGGAGATGATCGAGGCGAACCTGCGTCTCGTGATCTCGATCGCCAAGAAATACACCAACCGCGGCCTGCAGTTCCTCGACCTGATCCAGGAAGGCAACATCGGGTTGATGAAGGCGGTCGACAAGTTCGAGTATCGCCGCGGCTACAAGTTCTCGACCTATGCGACGTGGTGGATCCGCCAGGCGATCACGCGCTCGATCGCCGACCAGGCGCGCACCATCCGCATCCCGGTGCACATGATCGAGACGATCAACAAGCTGGTGCGCACCAGCCGCCAGATGCTGCACGAGATCGGCCGCGAGCCGACGCCGGAAGAGCTGGCCGAGCGCCTCGCCATGCCGCTCGAGAAGGTGCGCAAGGTCCTCAAGATCGCCAAGGAGCCGATCTCCCTCGAGACGCCGATCGGCGACGAGGAAGACAGCCACCTGGGCGACTTCATCGAGGACAAGAACGCGGTCCTGCCCATCGACGCGGCGATCCAGGCGAACCTGCGCGAGACCACGACGCGCGTGCTGGCCACGCTGACCCCGCGCGAGGAGCGCGTGCTGCGCATGCGCTTCGGCATCGGCATGAACACCGACCACACCCTGGAAGAGGTCGGCCAGCAGTTCAGCGTCACCCGCGAACGCATCCGCCAGATCGAGGCGAAAGCCTTGAGGAAGCTGAAGCATCCGAGCCGGAGCCGGAAGCTGCGGAGCTTCTTGGATAATTAGGCGCTCACGGTTTGAGCTCGAGCTGACTATAATCGGCGGCGAAGCCCCTGCGCTCGCCCGAATTCTTCGCGCGCGCCTTCATCGAGAACGGCGCGCCGACCTGGCCCAATGGTTACGGCATCGATCCCATCAAGCTTTATGCCGATCTCTGTGATGCCGGTGGGCTCGCGCAGACTGCAGCGGCAGAGTGACTGCCAACTATATTGTCTAGGCTCTCTAGATGGCTGTACCACCAGTTGAGTTCGTTCTCGATTTGGGCAGTTCCCGCGCGTGATCGATCTGGCGCAACCGCGCGGCGATGCATTTCAAACGATCTGCGCGCGGGGATAATTAGATGGAAGGAAGCGCTTCCGGTTTCCGCCAAACAATTTCGTTGCTCTAACTGCCCCTTGCTCGATCAGGTTGTTTTAGCGCCCACCCACGCCGGCCGTCCCGTTTTAACGATCTTGCGCGTTAGAGCGTTTGGCGATAGGTGCACGGCTCCAAAAGCCGTCCGAAAGACTTCAGAGACCATGAAGGGTTCCGACCCCAACAAATTCGGCGACCGCCTCGGCGACGCCGCCAAAGCCCGCCAGGCCATGCTCGAGAAGGCGCGCGCCAAGATGGCCGCCCTGGCCGAGACCAAGCCCGAGCGCGACGCCGAGCGCGCGCGTATCGCCCGCGACCGCGAGGAGCGCGAAGCCGCCCGCCGCGCCGAGAAAGAGGCCAAGCTCAAGCGCGAGCGCGAGGAGCGCGAAGCCGCCGAAACCGCGCGTCTCGAGGCCGAGCGCCGCGAGCGCGAGGAGCGCGAGCGCGCCGCCAGCGAAGAGAAAAACAAGCTCGCCCAGCTGCTCGCCGACCAGAAGGCCGCGCGCGACGCCCGCTATGCCGCCCGCAAGGCGCGCCAGGGAAAGCGTTAAGCGCAAGCTGGGCCGCAAGCAGGCGCGGCTCGTTCAGCCTAGAAACCGGCCGCGATATTCCTGTCGCGGCGCATAGCACACCGCGCTGCGCCCGAAGAGAGGCGATAGCGGTTGCGCGCGACGAGGTCGTAGAGCCCGTCTCGCCACGCCTTCGGCAGCGCGCGGAACATGACCGCCAGCGACCACGGAAAGCCCAGGCCCATCGCCATGCGGATCGAGCCGTCGGCCTTGTAGTAGGCGACGCCGTCCTCGATCAGGATGTTGGTCTCGTAGTTCGTGGGATCGAGTCCCAGATGACGGTACAGCGCCTCGCCCAGCGGCGATTGCGCCGGCAGGAGTCGGAAGCGCGCCTTGCGGTCGACGGCAAGCACAAAGCGCGCCCAGGCCGAGCAGAACACGCACTGCCCATCGAACACGATGACCGGCTTGTCGTCCGCGAACTTCGGCACTGAAGGATCGCCGCGATAGCTGTAGGGCGCGTTCACGGCACGCGCTCCAGGAAGCCGCGATAGCGCACGATCAGGCCTGTCCAGGGAAAGCCGATCTCCACATGGAAGTTGAAGCGGCCGCCTTCCGCGCTCTCATAGGTATTGCCGACCGGCATCAGGAATCCGGGCAGGGCCAAGCCGAGGAAGCTCCAGCCGCGCACGACCAGCTGCATTCGCTCTCCGCTCACCACCATCGCCATCGCGAAGGCCATCGGTCCGAAGCGCTCCACGATCAGCCGTTCGTCGCGGCCGCGGCCCTCGTATTGCACGCTGGAGAACGACTTGCCGGCGAAGGTCCGCGTCCAGGTCTCGCGTCCGCCGCGCTCGTCGAAGCGCACCGTGATCGGCACGTCGCGGCCGGCTTTGGGAAAGCGGTTGATGAAGGCGGCGAGGCGCGCCAGCGGATTCGTGCCGCGCTCGATGTCGGCGCGGCCCTGCGCGATCCAGGTGCCGGTCGCGTCGTGCATGTCGCGGATCGGCGCGGCAAGCGCGTCCCAGGCGTGGCCCAGGTGGCGGCGATAGAGCGGCCAGCCCGGATCGACGCGCTCGCGGATGCCGGTGTGGATCGCGCGGCCCGCGAAGACGCGCTCATAGTCTTCGATCTCGAGGTCCGAGGTCGCAGCGCGCGCGCCGGGCGCGGGCGCATGGCCGTCCAGCCATTTCATCAGGATCGCGTAAGCGGCCATCGACGGGATCGAGGCGCCGTCGCTTCCTTCCGCGATCAGGTGCCACGAGCGGCCGTTCGTCTCCAGGAAGAAGCCGCCGCGATGCTCGCCCCAGGTCAGATGCCGCATCACCCAATGCATCGTGGTGCCGAGGAAAGCGAGCGACGGCAGCAGCCTGAGCCGCACCAACCAGGCGAGCGCGCTCAAGCAGCGATGCCACAACGCGGGCTTCGGTCCGGCGCCCGTCCATGCCGACTGAAGCTCAGGATAAAGCTTGGGCAGCAGCACGCGGTCGGGAACGTCGACCAAGCTGAGGCGCGTGGGTTCAAGCGGGACGCGGCCCGGCGGCGCGATGACGAAGCGGCGGGCGCTCATCAGGGCGTAGCCGTCGCCGACGCGCTTTCCCGCATAGCCCGCGATGACGCGGATGACGTTGAGGCCGACCTCGACCCGCGGCGAGGGCGCGATCCCGGCGGCGACGGTCTCGCCCGGGCCGCCCAGCTTGCGGATCGCAGCGCTCGTCAGCACCGGAAACGTGCTGACGCCGGAGAGCACAACAAGGCCTCGGGCTTTGGCCTGCGCGTCGTAGCGCGCGATGCCGTCGACGAACTCCGTCGCGTCGGCAAGGTCGAGATAGTGCAAGCCTCGGCGCAGGCAGGCTTCGACCACCGAATAGCCATAGGTCTGGAACGGTCCGCTCGCATCGACGACGACGTCGGGTGCGAGCGAGGCCAGTTGCGCGTCGAGGTCGCCGTCGCGGTCGAAGATGGCCGGCTCCAGACCGGCGCGCCCGGCGCAGAAGGCGCTCGCCTTGTCGAGCGAGCGCCCGGCGACGATCAAGGTCAGCCGCGCGTCGGGCGCGAACAGCTCCGCGAGCCGCCCGCCGAAGGTGCCATAGCCGCCGATGACGAGAACGCGCATGCGCCGCCCCGAATCCCGGAGCAGAGCCTATCAGCCGGCGGCGAGCCTGGCGGCGCGCTTAAGGTCGCTGACGAATTTTTCGTATTCCTCTTCCCTGTTGTCCTGCAAACGCAGCAGGTAGGAGGGATGCACGGTGACCAAGCCGCGCCGTCCGTCCGGCCAGGCGATCTCGCGGCCGCGGACGGCGCCGATGGTCACGGATTTGCCCATCAGGCCCTGCGCCGCGCTCGCGCCCATCGCCACGACGAAGTCCGGTTCGATGGCGGCGAGCTCGCGCTTCAGCCATTGCCCGACACAGACCTTGATTTCGCCGGCGTTCGGCTTGGAATGGATGCGGCGCTTGCCGCGCGGCGCGAACTTGAAATGCTTGACCGCGTTGGTGACATACACGGTCTTGCGGTCGATGCCGGCCTCTTCCAGCGCGCGGTCGAGCACCTGTCCGGCCGGGCCGACGAAGGGCTCGCCGGCCAGGTCTTCCTGGTCGCCCGGCTGCTCGCCCACGAGCACGAACTTCGCGTTCGCCGGGCCTTCGCCGAATACGGTCTGGGTGGCGTGCTTGTAGAGCGGGCAGGCGGTGCAGTGTTCGGCTTCCTCGCGCAGCCTGGCGAGACCAAGCTTCGGCAGCTCGGGTTTCGCGCGCGGCTTGGCCTTGTCGGCATAGCGCGGCGCGGTGTCGGGATCGCGCGCGGTCAGGCGGTGTTGGGCGTTGCGGGTCAGGGTCGCGATCTCCGCCGTCTCCGGCATGTTCTTCCAATAGCGGCGCGGCATTTCTTTCGTCATGGCGCCGGTCTTTAAACGCGCGGGGTTGAAAATCGTGCGGTAATAGGTGCGCCACAGCCCGTCCAGCACGCCGTCCTCCAGCCGTTCGGGCTTCGGCCGCGGCGGCGCGAAGACGAGGCGCTCGCTATCCCAGATCGCGGTGCCGATGGGCGTGGCGATGATCCAGCGCATGTTCGCGAAGCGCTCGGCGAAGAACGGCGCCGCGCGTTTCAGGATGAAATGATCGGGCTCGAACCAGGCGAGATAGCCGCCGTCCTCCTGGGCATGGAAACGCACGAAGGCATGCATCTTGTGGATGTCGCGATGCACCGCCTTGGCGTAAAGCGACAGCTTCGCGATGGCGGGATCGGTTGCGCGCTCCAGCAATCCCGGCTCGCCGTGCTTCAGCCGCCACAGCACCTCATAGAGCAGCGCGAAACGATCCTCGGCGCGATGGCAGGCGGCGTCGCGCATCAACGCGACGAAGCCGCGCGGAACGGTCAGGTCGGCACGGCCCGGCGGCACCTCGTCGAACAAGAAGCCCGAGCCATGCGCGACGAAGGCTATATCCGCGGGTTTCAGGTCGTGCGCCAGCGCGCGCCTGGCCGCGTCGCGGAACGCGGCGTCGTCGGCATCCGGAGGCAGGCGCAATGCGTGCATCAGAACAGCGCCAGCTGCGCCGGTTGCTTGACCAGCCGCGATTCGAGATGCGCGTCGTCCAGCCGTTTCGGCGTCCAGTCGGCAGCGGTGAGGAAGTTGCGGGCGCGGCCGAGGCCCCTGGTCAGCCGCGCGACATCCGCCAGGCGCAGCCGCCCGCTGCGGCGCGAGGCGACCAATTTGTCGACGGCGCGCGTTCCCAGCCCGGGTACGCGCATCAGCATCTCGCGCGGCGCGCGGTTGACGTCGACGGGAAAGCGCTCGCGATGCTTGAGCGCCCAGGCGAGCTTGGGGTCCATGGAAAGATCGAGCATGCCGTCCTGCATCGCGTCTTCGACTTCTTCCAAGGCGAAGCCGTAGACTCGCAGCAGCCAGTCGCTCTGGTACAGGCGATGCTCGCGCAGCAGCGGCGTCGCGACATGCGGCAGCGCGGCCGACGGGTGGCCGTTGGGGCTGAAGGCCGAGTAATAGACGCGCTTCAGCGCATAGGAGGCGTAGAGATCGGCGCTGGCGCCGATGATGGCGGCGTCGCTGGCGCCGTCGGCGCCGACGATCATCTGCGTCGACTGTCCGGCGGCGGCGTAGTTCGGCTTGGCCGCGCGCCGCGCGGGCTCGGCGGCTTCTTCGATGTTCGCACGCGTGCGCGCCATGCCGCGCTTGATCGCGGCGAGCGATTTCTCCGGCGCGAAGTCCTTGAGCGCGCGTTCGGACGGCAGCTCGATGTTCATCGACAACCGGTCGGCATAGAGGCCGGCCTCGGCGATCAGCGCGTCGCTGGCGCCGGGGATCGTCTTCAGGTGGATGTAGCCGCGGAAGCCGTGCTCCCGGCGCAGGCTTTTGGCGACGCGCACCAGATCCTCCATCGTCGCATCCTCGCTGCGCGCGATGCCGGACGACAGGAACAGGCCTTCGATGCAGTTGCGGCGATAGAGGTCGAGCGTCAGCCGCACGACCTCGTCCACGCTGAAGCGCGCGCGCCGCACGTTCGAGCTTCGCCGGCTCACGCAATAGGCGCAGTCATAGATGCAGAAATTGGTCAGCAGTATCTTGAGCAGCGAGACGCAGCGTCCGTCCGGCGTATAGGCGTGGCAGATGCCGGCACCGGTCACCGAGCCGATGCCGCCGCCCTTGGCGTCGCGCTTCGTGCCGCCCGACGAGGCACAGGACGCATCGTATTTGGCGGCGTCGGCAAGGATTTCCAGTTTCTGCATCAAGGACATGGGCATGGGGAGGTTTTAGTTCCCTGTTTGTTCCTTGGCAATGTTTGGATGCTACCTTTGCCTTCGCGGTTCTCGAGATCAGCGCGGCGGATCGCCGACGACCACCATTTTCTTGATCACCACGGGCAGCGCCGGCGTGGAGTCCGGCGGGAAGGGACCCTTGGGGCCGCCCAGCGGCACCTTGGCGATCTGGTCGGCCACCGCCATGCCTTCGACCACCTTGCCGAACACCGCATAGCCGGTCGTGCCGGGAGCCGCGCCGGGCTTGGGATCGAGCGCCGCGGTGTTGTCGTCCAAGTTGATGAAGAACTCCGCCGTCGCGCTGTTGGGATCGCTGCTGCGCGCCATCGACAGCGTGCCGCGCGTATTGGAAATGGCGGCCTGCGTCTCCAGCGGGATGGGCTCGTGCGTCGGCCGCGCGGTGCCGTTCGCCTCATAGCTGCCCATCTGCAGCACGAAGCCCGGCACGACGCGATAGATCACCGTGTTGTCGAAGTGCCCCTCGCGCACATAGCGCAGAAAGTTCGCCACCGACTTGGGTGCGTGAACGGCGTCGAGCTGGACGTCGATCTCGCCGAGCGAGGTCTGTATCTGGACCTCCTGGGCGGCGGCCGGCGCGGCCAGAAGAAGGAACAGGGCAAGGAACCGGGTCATGTCGTTTCGTCCTTGGGGGCCACGCTTCCCTAGCATGGCGCGGAAGCTCGCCGAAACGTGATTTTTGCTGCCTCGCACATGGTTAACGCGCGGCATTTCCGGTTGGCCTTCGCAAATGCAAGTCGTTATGGTGCCGCGCCTCTTCGTACTCAAGGAAATCCGGAAAATGAATTTACGCTCGCTGTGCCTCGGCTCGGTCGCCGCCTTCTGTCTTGCCGGTCCCGCGCTCGCGGACGCCAATCCGTTCGCGGCCCCCTCGACGCTTCCGCTGCATGCGCCGCCGTTCGACAAGATCAAGGACAGCGACTATCAGCCCGCCTACGAGCTCGGCATGAAGCAGCAGCTCGCCGAGATCAGGGCGATCGCCAACAGCAAGGCGAAGCCGACCTTCAAGAACACGATCGTGGCGCTGGAGAAGTCGGGGCGCCTTCTCGACCGCGTGTCGAACGCCTTCAGCGCCGTGGTCCAGGCCAACACCAACGACACGCTGGACAAGATCCAGACCGACGAGGCGCCCAAGCTCGCCGAGCATGGCGACGCGATCTTCCTGAACGTCCAGCTGTTCAAGCGCGTGAAGGCGGTCTACGACCAGCGCGACAAGCTGAAGCTCGATCCGGAATCGCGACAGCTGCTCGAGGTCTATTACAACCTGTTCGTCCATGCCGGCGCCAACCTGTCCGACTCCGACAAGGAGAAGATCAAGGAGATCAACAAGGAAGACGCCTCGCTGTCGACCGAGTTCCAGCAGAAGCTGCTCGCGGCGGCCAAGGCAGGTGCCTATGTGACCGACGACAAGACGAAGCTCGCGGGCCTGAGCGACGAAGAGATCGCCGCCGCCGCCAAGGCCGCGGACGACGCCAAGATGCCGGGCAAGTTCGTGATCCCGCTGCAGAATACCACGCAGCAACCCGCGCTCGTCTCGCTCACGGACCGTTCGGTGCGCGAGCAGATCTTCAACAACTCCTGGACGCGCGCCGAGAAGGGCGATGCCAACGACACGCGCGAGACGCTGGCACGGCTCGCCGTGCTGCGCGCCCAGAAGGCCAAGATCATGGGCTATCCGAGCTATGCCGCCTATGTGCTCTACGACCAGATGGCAAGAACGCCGGATGCGGTCGAGAAGTTCCTGGGACAGCTCGTCCCGCCGGCGGCCGAGAAGATCGCCGACGAAGGCAAGCAGATCCAGGCGACGATCGACGGCTCGGGCCAGCACTTCGACCTCAAGCCCTGGGACTGGTCGATGTATTCCGAGAAGGTGCGCAAGGCGAAGTACGACCTCGACCAGAGCGAGCTCAAGCCCTATTTCGAGCTGAACAAGGTGCTGCAGGACGGCGTGTTCTATGCCGCGAACCAGCTCTACGGCATCACCTTCAAGGAGCGTCACGACATCCCGGTCTACCAGGCCGACGTGCGCGTCTTCGACGTGTTCGACAAGGACGGCTCGCAGCTGGGCATGATCTATTTCGACTACTTCAAGCGCGACAACAAAGCCGGCGGCGCCTGGATGAGCAATTTCGTCAGCCAGTCGCACATGCTGGGCACCAAGCCGGTGGTCTACAACGTCGCCAACTTCACAAAGCCCGCGGCCGGCCAGCCCGCGCTTCTGTCGTTCGACGACGTGACGACGATGTTCCACGAGTTCGGCCACGCGCTGCACGGGCTATTCGCGAACCAGAATTACCCCACGCTGTCGGGCGCCAATACCGCGCGCGACTGGGTCGAGTTCCCGTCGCAGTTCAACGAGCATTGGGCGCTCTATCCCGACGTGCTCAAGCACTATGCGGTGAACTACAAGACCGGCGAGCCGATCCCGCAGGCCCTCGTCGACAAGATCAAGAACTCGCAGACCTGGGGCCAGGGCTACGACCTGGGCGAGCTGCTGGCGGCCTCCGACCTCGACATGCAGTGGCACAGCCTGCCTGCCGATGCGCCCAAGCAGGACGTCGACGCCTTCGAGCAGAAGGCGCTCGCCGACACGCATACGGATTTCCCCAACGTGCCGACGCGCTACCGCTCGAGCTACTTCCTGCATATCTGGGCGAACGGCTATTCGGCCGGCTACTACGCCTATCAGTGGACGGTGATGCTCGACGACGACGCCTATGCCTGGTTCACCGACCACGGCGGCATGACGCGCGCCAACGGCCAGCGCTTCCGCGACATGATCCTGTCCAAGGGGCGCACCGAGGACTACGGCACGATGTTCCGCGCCTTTTACGGCAAGGACCCGGACGTCGGCCCGATGCTCGAGCACCGCGGGCTGACGCAGCCGAAATAGCGCGGCTCATCTCGGCGAACGCAAACGGCGCGGCTCGAAAGGCCGCGCCGTTTGGTTTTAGGGGTGATCGCCCGGGTTGAGAATGTCGGGATCGATGGGGTCGCTCGTCAGGCTCGGCTTGGTGATGTCCTTCGCGTAGACCAGGCAATGGTGGTGGAAGACCTCATTGCTGTCGATATATTCAGCAAGGAAGGTGACGAGCGTGTCCGATATCATGCTGGCGCGGAAATAGTTTCCGCGGAACTCCGCAGGGATCGACGATAGAAGCCTGATGCCCGGATCGTAAAAGCGGAAGTTCGTGCCCTCGAGATGAAGATTGAACTGCGTGACGCCGTTCCTCTGGACCTTTAGATAGTTGGTGATTTCGTAGTCCAAGCCCGTGAGGCGCGATTGCTGCGTGCCGAGCTGGAATTTCCACAACAGCTTTCCGGGGCAGATGGGATCGTGTTCGAGATCGAGGGTCACGTCTACGACGTGATTGACCGCGGCGGCGCCGGGTCGTGTGGGGAAGGGAATGGGAGTGCCATCGGGTGGGGCGCAATCTCTATCGCTCATTGCATATCTCCTTGGGTGTGTAGGGCTTGTTCAGTATGTCCGCTTCGATTTTGCTGCGAAGTTCCCGCCAATCGTCGTTTTGCGGGTCGCTCCTGATCATCTCATCCAGAACCGCGGCGGCGCGTGTGAGCCTGTCTTTCGCCTGCGCCATCTTCCCGAGTTGGCGGTCTATCCAAGCGCTCTGGCGTTGCAAGGATATCCAGAGAATCTTTGTGACGGCGTGTTTTGGATCGGTGCGCAGCAAATGGTCCAACAACACGTCTTCGTGGTCGAGTTCGACGCTCGCCTGCTTGTTGTTGCCATTCATCACATAGGCGGTGGCCAACCACGAGTGACGGTTGGCGAGATTCCTCGTCATCGTGGAGGCTTGCGGGCGGGCACGAGCAGCACGCTCCATGTCCGCTAGCGCGTTCGTGCATAGGCTTACGGCCGAAGCGGACTTTCCTTTGATTTTCAAGGCATTGGTGCAGAGGTCGCCTTCCGCAAAACCCAATTCCTGCATGGAGCGGGGATCGCGGGGTGCGGCATGCATCAGCCGGTCGGCGAGGTTCTTGTAGTCGTTGAAGGATTTCTGTGCGGCGGCGTAGCGGCGACGCCGGTAGTCGACTTCACCCAGATAATACTCGCTCTGGGCATGGTCGAAGATTCGTTCCGGATCGTTCGGAGCGGCGTCCAGAAGCGCGGCCGTAGAGCGTCGAGCTTCGCGAAATTTGGTGAGCGCTGAGCTGCAATCGCCCCGCGCCTCGTCGTCAGCGCCCCAGGCATGATAAATCCGCGCCCGCCGCTCCAGCGAATCCACCGGCAAGCTGTCGAGGTCCTGTCCCGCGTAGTACTGCAGCGCGCGCTCGTTCACCGCCGTCATGACGTCGAGCCGGCCCACTCCCTTCAGCTTGTCGCGCAGATCGGTGAGCATGTATTCGACCAGCCCCTCCGCCTGTCCCCGCTGCCGCTCGGCTTCCAGCCTTGCATTGACGGCGAAGAGCGTCAGCACGCCCATTGCTAGCATCGCGCAGAGCGCGCCGGCCGTGACGGCCGTCACGCGTTGCATGCGCCGATGCGCGTCGCGCTGGACGAGCGCGTCGAGGCCGATGCCGAGCACGCCCGAGACGAGCTTGAGCAGGCCGAGCCGGTCACCGTCGCCGTCGCGGCGGAAATCGGCCGCCAGGGGCTCGATCGATGCGCCGTCGCGGCCGGCGCGGCGCAGCGGCTCCGGAAAGCAGGCGGGCGGATCGCCGTTGCGCACCGCCGCCAGCACGGGGCGGCCTGGATGGAGCGCGCGGAAAGCCTCGACTTCGCGCGCCACCCAGGGCGAAGCGGCGGCGGCCGGCGAACAGATGACGATCAGGCTGCGCGAGGCTTGCAGCGCCGCGCGCACCTCGCTGCTCAAATCGTGCGCCGCCGACAACTCGTCGCGGTCGCGGAAAATCGGGGCGAGCTTCTTCGGCACGGCGCCCCAGGCGATGGGCTGGCCGACGAGGCGCCGCGGAATGGCATAGCTCTCGAGCCGGCGGTGAAGCCGACGCCCGAACGCCGCGTCCTTGTGGCTGTAGCTGATGAACGCCCAATAGCGGGCGTCGCCGTCACCCGTTTCCCCCACGGCCGCCGTCCCCCAACGTGCGCGTGCAGTCTGCCAGAATTCACCAGTGCGCACAATTTAGGCGTGCGCCTCCGCCGCGCTTTTCTTGCGCGCGGCAAATGCTAGAAGCCCCGCATGCCCGCGCCGCTCCTCACGCTCCAGGACGTCCATCTCACCATCGGCAATACGCCGCTGCTCGACGGTGCCGAGCTCGCGGTGGAGGCGGGCGAGCGTCTTTGCGTGGTCGGCCGCAACGGCTCGGGCAAGTCGACCTTGCTGCGCATCGCAGCCGGGCTGGTCGTACCGGACTCCGGGCGTCGTTTCGCACAGCCGGGCGCGACGATCCGCTATCTCGAGCAGGAACCCGACCTGACGGGCCATGCCACCACGCTCGACGCGGTGCTGTCCGGCCTGGCGCCGGGCGACGACGCTTCGCGCGCGCATACCCTGCTCGGTCAGCTGGGATTGACGGGCAGGGAGGCGCCCGGCGAGCTTTCCGGCGGCCAGGCGCGCCGCGTCGCCCTGGCGCGCGCGCTGGCGCCCGAGCCCGACATCCTCCTGCTCGACGAGCCGACGAACCATCTCGACCTGCCTGCGATCCTGTGGCTGGAGGAAGGGCTCGCGCGTATCCGAAGCGCGCTGGTGCTGATCAGCCACGACCGCCGCTTCCTCGCCAACCTGTCGCGCGCGACTGTGTGGCTGGACCGGGGCCGCACCTTCCATCTCGATCGCGGTTTCGCGGGCTATGAGGCCTGGCGCGACCGGTTGCTCGAGGAGGAAGAGCGCGAGCGTCACAAGCTCGACCGCAGAATAGAAGCCGAGGAGCATTGGGTTCGCTATGGCGTGACGGCGCGGCGCAAACGCAACGTGCGGCGCATGGCCGGCCTGGCCGAGCTTCGCCGCTCGCGCCGCGAAGCGCGCCGCCAGCTCGGCCAGGTCAAGCTCACCGTCTCGGAGTCGCAAGGCGCGGGCACGCGCGTCGTCGAGGCGAAGGCCGTCTCCAAGAGCTATGGCGGCAAACCGGTGGTGAAGGATTTCTCCACCCGCATCCAGCGCGGCGATCGCATCGGCTTCGTCGGCGCCAACGGCTCGGGCAAGACGACGCTGCTCAACCTGCTCATCGGTCGGCTCAAGCCGGACGCGGGGCAGGTGATCCTGGGCACGAACCTTCAGCTCGCCACGCTCGACCAATCGCGTGCGCTGCTCGACAGCGAGACGACCTTGCAGAGCGTGCTCACCGGCGGAGTCGGCGACACCGTCGAGGTCGGCGGCCAGCGCCGCCATGTCATCGGCTATATGAAGGACTTCCTGTTCACGCCCGAGCAGGCCAGGACGCCGGTCCGCGTGCTCTCGGGCGGCGAGCGCGCGCGGCTGCTGCTGGCGCGCGCCCTGGCGGCGCCGGCGAACCTGCTGGTGCTGGACGAGCCGACCAACGATCTGGATCTGGAGACGCTCGATCTGCTCGAAGAGATGATTGCCGATTTCGAGGGCACGGTGCTGCTCGTCAGCCACGACCGCGACTTCCTCGACCGCACGGTGCTCGCGACGGTCTTCGCCGAAGGCGACGGACGTTTCGTCGAATATGCCGGCGGCTACAGCGACATGCTCGCGCAGCGCGGCGAAGGCGTGGTCGCAAGGCAGGCCGCGCCCGAGAAAGCGCCGTCCAGGGAGCGGGTGCCCAGAGAAGGCCAGCGCAAGAAGCTTTCCTTTTCCGACAAGCACGCGCTCGAAACCTTGCCCAAGACCATCGATGTGCTGTCGAAAGAGATCGGAAGGCTCCAGGCCGAGTTGGCCGACGGCGCTTTATACACGCGCGATCCGGCGCGGTTCCGCGCGGCGTCGGAGCGGCTGACCGCGGCGGAAGGCGAGCGCGATGCGGCCGAAGACCGCTGGCTTCGGCTCGAAATGCTTCGCGAGGAGCTGGAAGGCCCTCTATAGTCCTTACGCAACGGCAGAGATTTCCGCATGACCGCCCCACGTCCCTCCAAGACGCGCATCGGCAACCACGTCCTCAAACCCGAGACCCTGATGCTGAGCTACGGCTTCGATCCGCAGCTCTCCGAAGGCGCGGTCAAGCCGCCGGTGTTCCTGACCTCGACCTTCGTGTTCAAGTCGGCCGAAGAGGGGCGCGACTTCTTCGACTATGTCGCGGGCCGCAAGAAGCCGCCGGCGACGGGCGCGGGCCTCGTCTATTCGCGCTTCAACCATCCCAACAGCGAGATCGTCGAGGACCGCCTCTCGGTCTATGAAGGCGCGGAAGCCTGCATCCTGTTCTCCTCGGGCATGTCGGCGATCTCGACGACGATCCTGAGCTATGCGCGGCCCGGCGACGTCATCCTGCATTCCCAGCCGCTCTATGGCGGCACCGAGACCTTGATGACCAAGACGCTGTCGCAATTCGGCATCGGCTCGACCGGCTTCGTCGACGGCATCAATGAAGAGGCGGTGCGCGCCGCGATGGCGGACGCCCGGAAGAAGGGCCGCATCTCCATCATCCTGATCGAGACGCCGTCGAACCCGACCAACTCGCTGGTCGACATCGCGCTGATGGCGCGCATTGCCGACGAGCTCGGCGAGGCTCAGGGCCATCGCCCGATCATCGTCTGCGACAACACGCTTCTGGGTCCGGTGTTCCAGAAGCCGCTGGCGCTCGGCGCCGACGTTTCGGTCTATTCGCTGACCAAGTATATCGGCGGCCACAGCGACCTCATCGCCGGCGCGGCGCTGGGCAGCAAAAAGGTGATCGAGCCGATCAAGGCCCTGCGCGGCGGCATCGGCACGCAGCTCGACCCGCATACCTGCTGGATGCTCGGCCGTTCGCTGGAGACGCTGGGCCTGCGCATGGAGCGCGCCAACGACAATGCCAAGGCGGTCGCCGAATTCCTGCGCGATCATCCGAAAGTCTCCAAGGTCCACTATCTGCCGTTCCTGGGCGGCGATTCGGCCGGCGGCGCGGTCTATGCGCGGCAGTCGACGGGCGCGGGCTCGACCTTCTCCTTCGACATCAAGGGCGGTCAGGCGGAAGCCTTCGCCTTCCTCAACGCGCTGCAGATTTTCAAGCTCGCGGTCAGCCTGGGCGGCACCGAGTCGCTGGCGAGCCACCCGGCGGCGATGACCCATTCCGGCATCCCCGCCGACATCCGCGCGCGCATCGGCATCCTGGAGACGACGATCCGGCTTTCGGTCGGCATCGAGCATCCCGACGATCTGGTGGCCGATCTCACGCAGGCCCTCGCCTCCGTATAGGGCGCAACCGTCAAGCGTATTGACGCCCGTTCTTTCTGTGGTTGGATAAGCGTCCGATCCATGGGAGGGAACGATGGCCCGCACGCCGCTGATGCAGTTCTTGAAGCGTGCCACACGCCACGCGGCGGTCGAGGCGCGGGGCGGACGGCCCGCGAGCGGGCAATCGTTGGACGTCTCGCGCCGCGGCGCATTGCTGGGCGCGGCGGCGATGGGCACGAGCATGCTGTTGCCGATGCCGGCCATGGCGGCCGGGGCGAGGATCGCCATCGTCGGCGCGGGCCTCGCCGGCCTCACCGCGGCGCGCGAGCTCAAGCGTACCTTCGGCCTCAACGCCGACGTCTTCGAGGGCAATACGCGCGTCGGCGGCCGCTGCTTCTCCTCGCGCGGCCAGTTCGCGCAAGGCCAGATCGCGGAGCATGGCGGCGAGCTGATCGACAGCGACCATCATGCGATCCGCAGGCTGGCGGGCGAGCTGGGCCTCAAGCTCACCAACGTCTTGGGCGCGGTGCCGCCTGGCACGCAGGCGCTCTATATGTTCGACGGCAGGCCCTACAACCTCGCCCAGGCGACGCTCGACTGGCAGCAGGTCTATGACGTGGTGCAGCAGCAAGCCGCCGCGATCGGCAATTTCAGCTATCTGCATTCCACGGCCGCGGCGAAACAGTTCGACGCGCTCTCGATCAGCCAATGGGTGCAGAGCACGATCCCCGGCGGCCGCAAGAGCCAGCTCGGCCAGCTGATTCAGAACGCCTTCACCGAGGAGAATGCGCTCGACGCCGACAAGCAGAGCGCGCTCTGCGCGATCCCGACGCTGGCGGAAGACAGGCGCGACGACTTCAACATCTACTACACCGACAGCGACCAGCACTATCACATCGAAGGCGGCAACGATCAGATCGCGACGATCATCGCGGCCGATATAGGTGCGCGGCTGCATTCCGCGACGGTGCTCACCGCGATACGCACCCTGGACGACGGCAGCGTGCGGCTGACCTTCGCGCGGGGCGGCAGCGTCTTCGACCGCACCTACGACCGCGTGATCCTCGCGATCCCGTTCTCGGTCATGCGCGTCGGGGTCGACTTCTCGCGCGCGGGCTTCAGCGCGCTGAAGGTGCAGTCGATCAACACGCTGCCGATGGGCATCTCGTGCAAGACCCAGCTCCAGTTCACCCGGCGCGTCTGGTACGACGTCGGCTGCAACAGCGAGATCCGCCTGCCGGCCTTCGGCTTCGACACGACCTGGGACGTGACGCGCGGCCAGCCGGGCAAAAGCGGCATCTTCAACTTCTTCGCCGGCGGCACCCAGGCGACCCAGGCGGGCGAAATGGAAGACGCACAGCTCGCGCTGCTTTTGATGCAGGAAGCCTCGCCGCTGATCCCGGGCCTGAAAGACGTGTGGAACGGGCTGATGATCAAGAACGCGTGGCAGTTCAATCCGTGGTCCTACGGCAGCTACAGCACCTATCAGCCCGGCTACCAGACGACGTTGCTCGGCATCGAGCGCGTGCCCGAGGGCAACTGCTTCTTCGCGGGCGAGCACACCGCGACCCAGAACGGCTTCCTGAATTCGGGCGTGCAGACGGGGTTGCGCGCCGCACGCGAGGTGGCGGCCTCGCTCGGCGGCGTGATGGGCCGGGCGCCGGAGATGTCAGCGACGCTGTGAGGCGTCACGGGCCGGCTTTGTCGCGAGCCATATGACGTAGCGCCCGCCGCGGCCTTTGTGGGCGCGCGCGGTGACCTCTTCCACCGCGAAACCCGCATGACCGAGGCGGCGCTTGAACTGCGCGTCCGGCGCTGCCGACCATACCGCGAGCACGCCG
>Ga0213876_10000130_pt1 | contig 81967 bp, 81 predicted proteins | sample BarmaccomBMRX_R9_FD_160113 | JGI IMG/M metagenome (GOLD analysis project Ga0213876, IMG submission 160113) | Root-associated microbial communities from Barbacenia macrantha in rupestrian grasslands, the National Park of Serra do Cipo, Brazil - RX_R9 | ecosystem: Host-associated > Plants > Roots... | reverse complement strand
TACAACTTCGCCAAGCACCTGAAGGCCCTGCGGTGGCGAACGCCCTACCAGGTGATCTGCGATGCCTGGACCAAAGACCGATCAATCTTCAAGATCGATCCGCACCAGCTCATTCCGGGACCACACAACTAGTGTCCCGATTCCGAAGTTCGCTAGCCGGAGCGGCGCCTCCGTTCGAACTTCGGAATCGATCAGGACACTAGCCAAGTATATGTTTCTAGTGTGGTTTACGGATCAGAAGTTCGCCACAGCGCCCGCCGCGACATTGGGGCGAACTTCTGATCCACCACACTAGCGCATCGCGCCCATGTCGCCGGCGGGCGGGCCGGCCCGCACCGGGACATCGACGGCGACCTTGCCGGCGCGGGCGAACTCCAGCGTCACCTTGACGATCTTTCCGGGCGTCATCGGCGACTTCAGCCCGATCAGCATGAGGTGGTCGCCTTCTGGCGCCAGCCGGACCGTCGCGCCGGCCGCGATGCCCAGGCCCCCCGCCACGGGGCGCATGCGCATGATCCCGCCTGTCATCGACATGTGGTGCGGCTGCACCTTCGCGGCGACGGAACTCTCTGCACCCACAAGCCGATCGGCCTCGCGGCCCCGGTTGACGATCGTCAGGTAGCCGGCGGCGGTGGCTGCGCCCGGCGGCGTCGCCTGGATCCAGGCGCCGCTCACCGCGATCCCCACCGGCTTGGCCACAGCTTCGGCGGCGAAGAGGGCGAGCCCCAGGAGCGCCGCCGCCTTCAGCATCCGCATCGACGACATCCCGCGGCTGTGGCCGCCGCGCAAGGCCGCGTCAAGGCCCGGTCGGGGCAAGGGCCCATGCGCCCCGCGCCACCTCGATCGCGGCGAGCTTGGCCTCGAAAGGTCCCCAGTCGTCCCGCTCGGCGATGGCTGCCCACAAGGACTCGATCTCCTCGTAGATCAGCTCCTCGGGCTCCGGGGCCTGGAACATGGGCGCGGCGAGCCGCTCGGGCCGGTCGGGCTCGTAGCCGGCGAGAAGCTTGCGGAACTCGGCGAAGGCCTGGCCGCCGTAGAGCGCCGCGCGCGGGCCATCAAGGGCGCGCTTCTCCGATGCGAGGCCTGCGAACCAGTCGAAGAAGAACGGCTCCCAGCGCAAGGGCGCGCCCCCCTCGGCCAAGGCGCGGAAGGCGGCGTTCGCCACCTCCACGTCCGCCGCCTCGTCCCGGGGCTCGAGGCCGAGGCGGGCCAGCATCGCCGCCGCCAGGGCCCGCCGGTAGGCCGGGCCGAAGCCGTTCAGCGCCGCCACGAGAGGCTCGGGCGGCGAGACCAGGGTGAGCGGGCCCGCCAGTTGCCGCAGGTTCCAGAACACCGTCTCCGGCTGCCGGCCGAAGCTGTAGAGGCCGGTGTGATCGAAATAGGCGGCGACGAAATTGGGATCGTTACGGGGAAGGAAGCGGTAGGGCCCGTAGTCGAAGCTCTCGCCGGTGATGTTCATGTTGTCGGTGTTGAGCACCCCGTGGACGAAGCCGGCGGCCATCCAGCGGGCCGCCAGGACCGCGGAGCGCTCGACCACGGCGGCGAGCAGCGCGGCGGGACGGTCCTCGGCCTTCTCCAGATCGGGGTAGTAGGTCTCGATCACATAGTCGACCAGCGCTCCGACGTGGTCGGCGCGCTCGAAGTAGGCGTGCCGCTGGAAGGTCCCGAACCGGATGTGGCTGCAGGAGAGGCGGGTCAGGACCGCCGAGCGGGTAGGGCTGGGCTCGTCGCCCCGCACCAGCGCCTCGCCGGTCTCCACGACCGAGAAGGTGCGCGAGGTTGGGACCCCCAGGGCCTCCAGCATGGCCGTGGCCAGCGCCTCGCGCACGGCGCCCTTGAGGGTGAGCCTTCCGTCGCCGTCACGGGAATAGGGCGTCTGGCCGGACCCCTTGGTCCCCAGGTCGAGCAGGCGCCCGCTCCCCTCTTCGCGCAGCTGCGCGAAGAGGAAGCCTCGGCCGTCTCCGAGGTCGGGGTTGTAAACCCGGAACTGGTGCCCGTGGTAGCGGAGCGCCAGCGGCGGGTCGAGGTTGTCCGGCAGCGGCTCGAAGCGCGCGAAGTGGGCGCGCCACTCCGCGTCGGTGAGCCCGTCGAGGCCCACGGTCGCGGCGGCGGCCTGGTTTCGGTGGCGGACGATCTCCCGCGGGAAGCTCGCCGGCCGCACCGGATCGGCGAATTCCGGACCGAGCTTCGCGAACCGCAGGTCCGGCCGATAGGCGGATGAGACAGGCATCTGGAGAGCCAGATGCGGCCGGCGCCCGTTCGGCGCAAGGGCGGCGCTTACCCCCGGCGGCCGACCGGAGTAAGATTTCCGGGCCGCATGCGCCGTCTGACCCTCAACTACCTGAAGACCGAATCCGGCGCCGGCCTCCTGCTGCTGGCGGCCGCGGCGCTGGCGGTGGTGATCGCCAACTCGCCGGACGGCGACCGCTACTTCGCCTTCGCCGCCGCGCCGATCCCGGTGCGCATCGGCGCCTTCGCCGAGACCCTCAGCCTCGCCGGTTGGGTGAAGACCGCGCTGATGCCGGTCTTCTTCCTGGTGCTGGGCATGCAGATCAAGTTCGAGCTGCTGCGGGGGGAGCTCTCCAACCCGCGCCGCCTCGCCCTGCCGGCGGCCGCGGCCCTGGGCGGCCTGGTGGTCCCGGCCGTCGTCTTTCTCGCCGTCAACCGCTCCGCCGGCGCGCCCGGCGTCTGGCCAGCCGCCGGCGCCACCGACCTCGGCGTCGCCCTGGCGGTCCTCGCCCTGGTGGGCCCGGCCCTGCCCTCGTCGTTGAGGGTGCTGCTCATGGGCGTGGCGCTGGCCGACGACCTGGTGGCGCTGGCGGTCGGGGCGGCGTTTTCCGCCGATCGACTGAACTGGGGGATGCTGGCCGGGGCGGGGGTCGTGCTGGCGGCGCTCGCGCTCCTGTCGCGATGGCGCCGGGCGCCCTTCCTCTTCTATGCGGCGGGGTTCGTCCTCGTCTGGGGCTTCGTGCTCAAGTCCGGCCTCGACGTCTCGCTGGCCGGCGTGGCGGCGGCCTTCACGGCGCCGATTGGGATGCGCCGGCCCGGACACGAGAGCACCCTCAAGTACTTCATGGACAGCCTGCATCCTTATGTCGCCTTCGCGGTGCTGCCCCTGTTCGTATTCACCGCCGCGGGCTGCTCGTTGCGGGACGTGAGCCTGGCCGACCTCACCAAGCCGGTCCCGCTCGGGCTGGTCCTGGCCCTGTGGACCGGCAAGCCGCTGGGCGTTTTCGGCTTTTCCTGGCTGGCGACGGTCCTGAAGCTCGCGCGCCGCCCCACCGGCGCGGCCTGGGCCGAGCTGCTCGGCGTGGCGATGTTGTGCGGCGTCGGCCTGACGGTGAGCCTATTCCTGGTCGCCTTGACGCCCGGCCCGGGCGGCCGGGAGCAAGCGGCGGTGCGGCTGGCGATCCTGGCGGGCTCGGTGCTCTCGGCGGCAAGCGGCGCGGCCCTGCTGTCCTGGGCCCAGGGCCGCCGGACGACCTGGGGCGAGGACGCGGTGCTTGGCCGGCCGTGAGCGCCGATTGACAGCGCCGGCGCCTTCCCCTATTGCCGCGCGCTCCCGATCCGTCTCGGAGCCGTCCCCGTGAAGCGCACCTTTCAACCCTCCCGCCTCGTGCGCAAGCGCCGGCACGGGTTCCGGGCGCGGATGGCCACCAAGAACGGGCGCCGCGTCATCGCCCGCCGCCGCCTGCGCGGCCGCAAGCGGCTCACCGCCTAGAGCCCCCGGGCGAGGTTTCGGCCTGACCGAAGCCGCTCCCCCCCTCGAACGATTGAAAAAGCGCGCCGACTTCCTGGCCGCCGCCCGCGGCCTCGCCTGCGCGCGCGGAGCGGTGCTGGTGCAGGCCCGACGGCGCATGGACGGGCGCCCGACGGTGCGCGTGGGCTTCACCGCCACCCGGCGGATCGGTGGGGCGGTGGTGCGCAACCGGGCCCGGCGGCGGCTGCGCGAGGCGGTTCGGATGACCGCCGATTGCGCCCTGGCCGGCTGCGACTATGTGTTCATCGCCCGCGGCGGGCTGGTCACGCGCCCCTGGCCCCGTCTCCTTGACGATGTGAAAAGCGCGCTGATAAGGCTCGCGGCCGATCTCGGCGCCCCCTCGGGCGGGGCCACGCCTTCTCCTGACCCCGGCCAACCCGCGTCTGATGCAGAACGATAATCGCAACCTTATTGTCTTCGTCGTCCTGACGCTGGTCTTCCTGGTCGGCTACCAGACCTTCGTTCTGGCGCCCATGCAGCGCCGGCGCGAAGCCGAACAGCAGCGGGCGGCCGCCGCCCAGGCCGCCGCCGCCAAGGCGGGGATCACCCTCGCCCCGAACGGCGAGCCGGTCGTCGTCTACATGCCGCGCGCCAAGGCCCTGGCGGCCACCCCGCGCGCGCGCCTGCAGACGCCCTCGCTCAGCGGCTCCATCAGCCTCAAGGGCGCGCGGATCGACGACCTCTTCCTCTGCGGCTCGGAGACCAGGAGCCCTCCCTGCTACCGCGAGACGGTGGCCGCCAATTCCCCGCCCCAGGAGCTGCTGCGGCCGGCGGGGGCCGAGAACGCCTACTACACGGTGAACGGCTGGACCGGCGCGAACCTCCAGGGGCTGCCGGACGAGACCACCAACTGGACGGCCACGTCGGCCGGAGCGCTGACCCCCGACCACCCGCTCGACCTCAGCTACGCCGCGCCGCAGGGCCTCATCTTCCACCGGCGGATCGCCGTCGACCGCAGCTACCTCCTCACCATCACTGACGAGGTGGTGAACCAGGGGACGGCGCCCGCCACCCTCGCCCCCTACGCCTCCGTGCAACGCCGGGGCGTGCCGGCCGATCTCGGCAAGACCGCCACCGAGGGCGCGATCGGCATGTTCGACGGCGTTCTCAAGGAGGTGAAGTACCCCAAGTGGAAGAAGGACGGCGAGGACGACTTCACCACCACCGGCGGCTGGCTAGGGATCACCGACAAATATTGGATGACGACCTTCATCCCCGACCAGAGCGAGCCGCTGAACGTCCAGTTCCGGGTGCGGCCGGTGGGCGGGATCGAGGACTATGAGACCGCCTACGTCGGCAAGGCCCGCACCCTGGCGCCGGGCGGCCGGACGGTGGAGGTGACCCGCCTCTTCGCCGGGGCCAAGGTGGTCAAGACGCTCGAGGCCTATGGCGCGGCGCTGCACACGCCGAACTTCGACAAGGCGGTGGACTGGGGGATCCTCGAGGTCCTGATCAAGCCGCTGTTCCAGATCCTCGATTTCTACGCCGGGCTGATCGGCAACTTCGGGCTCGCCATCCTGGCCCTGACCCTGACCATCCGGGTGCTGCTGTTCCCGATCTTCAACGCCTCCTATGCGATGTCGACCAAGATGAAGAAGGTCCAGCCGCAGATGAAGGCGCTGCAGGAGAAGCACAAGAACGACCCGCAGGCCCTGCAGAAGGAGATGATGGCGCTCTACGCGCGCGAGAAGATCAACCCGGTGACCGGCTGCATCCCGATGCTGCTGCCCCTGCCGGTGTTCTACGCCCTGATCAACATGTTCAGGGTGACCATCGAGATGCGCCACGCCAGCTTCGGCTGGATCAAGGACCTTTCGGCGCCCGATCCGACCACGATCTGGAACCTGTTCGGCCTGATCCCTTGGGACCCGTTCGCCAACGGGATCGTGCAGACGATCCTGCACCTGCCGTTCGTGGGAGGGATCGCCGGCATGGTCTTCCACCTGGGCGCCTGGCCGATCATCTACGCGGTCACCATGTGGCTCAGCCAGATCACCGGCCCCCCGATGACCGGCGTCGACCCGATGCAACAGCGGATGATCCGCTGGATGCCCTGGGTGTTCATGTTCCTCTTCGCCCAGTATTCGGTCGGCCTGGTGATCTACTGGTCGTTCTCCAGCGTGTTCACCTTCTTCCAGCAATACGTGCTGATGCGGCGGTTCAAGGTCGAGAACCCGATCGACGACTTCCTGGCCCGGCTGACCGCGCCCAAGGCGGCGGGTTGAGCGAGGTCTTCGACGCGGCCGAGATCGAGGCGGCCCGCGTGCTCTTCGCCCGGCCTTGCGACTTCCTCATGGGGGCGGCGAAGATCGACCAGCTGCCCCCTCCGGACCTGCCCGAGGTCGCCTTCGCCGGCCGCTCCAACGTCGGCAAGAGCAGCCTGATCAACGCCCTCGTCGGCCGCCATGGCCTGGCGCGCAGCTCCTCGGAGCCGGGGCGGACGCGGGAGGTGAACTTCTTCCTCCTGGACGAGCGGCTGCGCCTTGCGGACCTGCCGGGCTACGGCTTCGCCAAGGCGCCGCGGGGCGAGGCGCGCCGGTTCCAGAACCTGGCCCGCGACTATCTGCGCGGCCGGCCGAACCTCAGGCGCGTCTACCTGCTGATCGACGCCCGCCATGGCCTCAAGGGGTCCGACGCCGAGGCCCTGGACGCCCTCGACCGGGCCGCCGTCTCCTACCAGATCGTGCTCACCAAGGCCGACAAGCTGAAGCCGGCCGCGGTGGGCGCGGGGGCCGTCGCCGCCGCGGCCGCGGTGGCCCGCCGCCCCGCCGCCTTCCCGCGCACGGCGGCCGTCTCGGCGGTGACCGGCGAGGGGCTGCCCGAGCTTCGGGCCGAGATCGCCGCGGCCGCTTTCGGATGACAGCGCGCCTCGCCTTCGCTATCCCCCCTCTCCCAGCATCCAGCGAGCGGGCGGGACGTGGCGACCAAGGCTGAAATCCGGGCCGAGCAAGGCTGGGCGACCGCCAAGACCCTGGCCGAGGCGTTGCCTTTCATCCAGCGCTACGACCGCGAGATCGTGGTGATCAAGTACGGCGGCCACGCCATGGGCGAGGAGGCCCTGGCCAAGCTGTTCGCAGCCGACGCGGTGCTGCTGAAGCTGCTGGGCCTGCATCCGGTCATCGTGCACGGCGGCGGCCCGCAGATCTCCCGGATGCTGGACCGCGCGGGGGTCACCTCCACCTTCGTCGACGGCCTTCGGGTAACCGACGCGGCCACCATGGAGGTGGCCGAGATGGTGCTGTCGGGAGCGATCAACAAGGAAATCGCCAACTGGATCACCCTGGCGGGCGCCGAGGCCGACGTACGCGGGGTCGGGCTTTCGGGCAAGGACGCCCGGCTGATCACGGTGGAGAAGGCGACCCGCACCCGCAGGGATCCCGGCTCCCGGATCGAGGAGGTGGTCGACCTCGGATTCGTCGGCGAGCCTACCCACGTGGACCCGAAGCTGATCCTCGACCTCATCAATTCGGCGGACGACTACATTCCGGTGGTGGCGCCTATCGGGGTGTCGGCCGAGGGCCACACCTACAACATCAACGCCGACACGGTGGCCGGCGCCCTCGCCGCCGCGCTCAGGGCCAAGCGCCTTCTGCTGCTCACCGACGTGCAGGGGGTGATCGGGGCGGACGGAGAGCTCATCCGGCAGATGAGCCTCGCCGAGGCCGGAAAGGCGGTGGCTGCCGGCGTGGCCAGCGGCGGCATGATCCCGAAGCTCGAGACGGCGGTCGCGGCGGTGGAAGCGGGGGTCGAATCGGCGGTCATCCTCGATGGCCGGCGCCCGCACGCCCTGCTGGTCGAGCTGTTCACCGAGCATGGCGCCGGAACCCTGGTGCGCGCGTGACCGCCGCGGACCTTCGCCACGTGGACACGTGGCTCTTCGACCTCGACAACACCCTCTACCCGCCCGACACCGGCTTTCGCACCGCGATCGAGGCGGCGATCACCGACTATACGGAGCGGCTGACCGGGCTTCCGAGGGCCGAGGCCTACGCGCTCCAGAAGCGCTACCTCGCCGAGCACGGCCTGACGCTTCGGGGCCTGATGATCCACCACGGCGTCGATCCGGACGAGTTCCATGGGCATCTGGCGGACCTGCCGCTGGAGTTCCTGGCGCGGGATGCGTCGCTGATCGGGGCGCTGGGCCGCCTGCCCGGCCGGCGGCTGATCTTCACCAACGCCGACGCCGGCCATGCGGGACGGGTGATGGCGCGGCTCGGCCTTGATCACCTCTTCGACGACGTCTTCCACATCGGCGCCGCCGATTTCATCCCCAAGCCCGACCCCGCGGCTTTCGAGCGCCTCTCCGCCGCCCACGGCGTCGACCCGGAAAGCACCTGCTTCTTCGAAGACCTCGCCGGCAATCTCGAACCGGCCGCCGCGCTCGGGATGACCACCGTGCTCGTGGGAGAGGCGGCCAAGCGGCCCGCGCCGGCCCACGTCCATCACCTCGCCCCCGACCTCGCCGCCTTCCTCTCGGCGGCCCGAGTCAAGGAACCTGCGCTCACATGACCGACATATCGTTCGCGGACCTCAAGACCGAGATCGAAGCCGCCTGGGAGCGGCGCGAGGAAGTCGGCGCCGCCACCCAGGGACCGATGCGCACGGCGGTGGAGGAGACCATCGCGCTTCTGGACGCCGGCCGGCTCAGGGTGGCGAGCAAGGTCGACGGCCGCTGGGAGACCCGCCAGTGGGCCAAGCAGGCAATTCTGCTCAGCTTCCGGCTGAACCCGAACCGGGTCATGCGGCCGGGCGGGCTGGGCGGAGGCATCGGCCCCTGGTGGGACAAGATCCCCTCCAAGTTCGAGGGCTGGGACGCTCCGCAATTCGAGGCCGCGGGATTTCGGGCCGTGCCGGGCTCCATCGTGCGGCGTGGCGCCTACATCGCCCGGGGCGTGGTCCTGATGCCGTCCTTCGTCAACATCGGCGCCTATGTGGACGAGGGAACCATGGTGGACACCTGGGCGACTGTGGGATCGGCCGCCCAGATCGGCAAGAACGTCCACATCTCGGGCGGTGCGGGCATCGGCGGGGTGCTGGAGCCGCTGCAGGCCAATCCCACCATCATTGAGGACAATTGCTTCATCGGCGCCCGCGCCGAGGTCGCCGAAGGGGTGGTGGTGGGCGAGGGCTCGGTGCTCTCCATGGGAGTCTTCCTGACCGCCACCCTCAAGATCGTGGACCGCAGGACCGGAGCCCTTCTGCCGTCCGGTCATATCCCGCCCTACTCCGTGGTGGTCTCCGGCTCCCTGCCCGACCCGCACGGCGCCGGGCCGAACGTCTATTGCGCGGTGATCCTGAAGACCGTGGATGCGGGCACCCGCTCGAAGACCTCGATCAACGACCTGCTGCGGGATTAGCCCCTTCCCCCTGCCACTGGCCCCGGCTGGCCGGCGCGGGAACGGGATGCTCGCCGGAATCGGGGGCCCCTACCCGGATCTCCGGGGCGGGGAAGGTGAGGCGGGCGGTCAGACCGCCTTCCGGATTGGCGCGAAAGCTGACCGCTCCCCGCAGCTGGCGCGAGAAAGCGGTCATCAAGGTGCGCCCGACCCCGGGGCCGACCACCGAGCGGCGGCCCCTCTGGCCGGTGTCGCAGATGGCGAGCTCGGCCTCCGAGTCATGGACGCCGAAGCTGACCGTCAGGAGGCCGTCGTGCTCCAGCCCGTGCTTGCGCGCGTTGCTGATCGCCTCGACCGCGAACAGCGCCAGCGGGGCCAGCAGATCCGGGTCGATTTCCAGCGGCTCGCAATCGAGATCGGTCCTGACCGGGGGGGCGAGGCCGCTTTCCCCGGTCACCACCTGGCCGATCAGCTCCTCCAGGAAGTCGTGGAGGTCCACCCGCTTGAGGTCGGGGCTCTGATAGAGGGCCCGGTAGATGAGCGCCAGGGCGCCGATCCGCTGGCGGGTGTCGGAGACCGCCGCCCGGGCGGCCGGATCGTTCAGGGTGCGCTGCTGGAGGTTCAGTAGGGAGGAGATGACCTGGAGGTTGTTCTTCACCCGGTGGTGGATCTCGCGCAGCATCGCGTCCTTCTGCGCCAGGTGTCCGACCAGCGCCTCGTCGCGCGCGGCGATGGCGGCGGCCATGTCGCCAAGCGTCTCCGCCAGGTCCCGGATCTCCGGCGGCGCTTGTTCGGCCCGCACCGGCCGCACCGCGAAACGCCCCCGCACGTAGAGGGCCGCGATGCGCTGTAGGTAGGCGATCCAGCGGATAACCCCCCGTTCGGCGGCGATCCACACGGCGGCGAGCGCGAGGGTGAAGGCCAGCAACGGCAGGGCGACGGCTGAGATCGGATTGAGCCACGCCCACGTCGCGAGGCCTGCATTCGGAGCCGACAGGACGATCAAAATCTGGTCCCCGGCCAGGGGAGCGGCGGCGTAGATCCGGGATCGGCCGTCACGCTCGGGCTCGGACCAGATCCACGCTTGCGATCTTCCGAGACCAGCCGGCCTCGCCCTGAGCAGGGCGGCCGCCTTGGGCGGCAAGGGACCGAGATCGAGGCCGGTGAGACGGCGCCCCTGCAGGTCGAACACCGTCACGTCGGCGCCGGGCGGCAAGGCCCCCACCACCTGGTCGGGCCGCAGGCTCGACACGGCGATCACCGAAGCCATGGCGCCGGTGAAACGGCCGTCGGGTCCGGGGATTGGGGTGGCGACCAGGATCGACGGCGCCCGCGCGTAGATCGCGCCGGCGTCGCGGGCGACGACCATCGGCGCCCCGACGGCGAGCGCCCGGAACCAGGGCCGGCCGGCGCGCCCTGGGTCCGCCGGAGCGGCGGCGGCGGCGCAGGCGACCCGGCCCGCGGCGTCGAAACGGATCAGGTTCTGGTAGCCGGGGACGCGCCGGGCCACCGCGGCCAGACGTTGAGGGCAGTCCGGTCCCCCCGTTTCCGGCGCTAGGGCCTGGAGCAGGATCTGCGCCGTCTCGATCCGGGAGTTCGCCGAGGCGGCGCTCCGCTGAGCAGCCGCCAGCAGGCTGGCGCTCTGCTCGCGCGACTCGCGCCGAAACTCGAGGTCGGCCTGGACGCCGCTTAAGATCAGCACCGGCAACAGGGCGATGGCCAAGGCCAGACCCAGCCGCACCCGGATCGACGCCGGCGCGCGAGGCTTCAGCAGGTCCGTCCGCTTCACTTGATCGTGCTCAGCCGCTCCGCGTCGGCGAGGATGGTGTCCATGGCCTGGCCGGCGGCGGAACCGTCGCGCCGGTACTGGCCCGATTCGAGGATGCCCTGCAGGGCGCGTCGGGCCCGGCTCACCCGGCTCTTCACGGTGCCCACCGCGCACTGGCAGATCTCGGCGGCCTCCTCGTAGGCGAACCCGCCCGCACCCACAAGGATCAGCGCCTCCCGCTGCTCCGGCGGCAGCATCGCAAGGCCCAGGCGGAGCTCGTCCAACAGGACTGGCGACTCGGGATCGTCCACGGCGACCAAGGTCCGCTCGGCAGCCTCCTGATCGAGCTGGGTCTGGCGCCAAGATCGCCGCTTTTCCGAGTAGAACTGGTTGCGCAGGATCATGAAGGTCCAGGCCTTCATGTTGGTGCCCATGGCGAAGGTCTCGCGGGCGTCCCAGGCCTTCAGCACCGTGTCCTGCGCCAGGTCGTCGGCCGCCGCGGCGTTGCCGCACAACGTGCGTGCGAACGCGCGCAGGTGGGGAATCAGCGCCACCAACTCGGTCTGGAAGGCCTTATCACGGTCGGCGCTGGCCTTCGACGCCGGCTCGGATGGCCCCATGTCAGGCCCCCTTCCCGCCGCCGCCACGCTCGTCGGCTCGGCGAAGAATTTCCAAGAACTCGTCCGGAACCGGCTCGTTCACGACCTCGTCAAACATCTGCCGAAGCTTCACCCCGATGGCCTGCTGGCGCAGCCGCGTCTCATCCAGGTTCGCCGAGTTTCGGGGCGGTTTCGTCTGTCGGTCGATCATCATCCGCTGTCGGCGCACGCCTGCGCACCCCCCTGTAATGCTTTCGCCAAACGTCTTAGCATGGGAGTGGTTCCGTTGATTTGTGGTCTGCGGGTGCTAGCGCCGCAAGGAAATTGTGCGGCGACGGGAACTGAGAGCGCCGCTTTGCGTTGGCTTTTTCTCGGGGGATGCGGAGGGCGTTGGCGGCCCGAAGCGCCATATCTTGGCCCCCAAGACCACGGAGGATGGATGGGGTCATGAGTCTTGTCGCGCGTCTTGCTCCGCACCTGCCCTATGTCCGCCGCTATGCACGGGCGCTGACCGGGGATCAGGCGACCGGGGACAACTATGTCCGCGTGGCGCTGGAGGCGCTGGCCGCAGGCGAGCGCCAGCTGGCCCCCGAGCTGTCGCCCCGGGTGGCCCTATACCGCGTCTTCCACGCGATCTGGCAGGGCACCGGCGCCCGCCTCGAGCCCCGGTCCGAAGACGGCGGCGATGCGCTCGAGGACGCCACCCACAGGCTGATGCGGATCGCCCCCCGCTCGCGGCAGGCCTTCCTGCTCACCGCTCTCGAGGGCTTCACCCCCAGCGAAGCCGCCCAGATCCTCGATATCGACTTCGGCGAAGTGGAGCGACTGATCTCCGAAGCTCAGCGGGACATCGACGCCGAGCTGGCGACGGACGTCCTGATCATCGAGGACGAGCCGGTGATCGCGGCGGACATCGAGGCGCTGGTGACCGAGCTCGGCCATCACGTGACCGACATCGCCGCCACCCGCCGCGAGGCGGTCGAGGCGGTCGCCCGCAAGGCCCCTGGGCTGGTCCTCGCCGACATCCAGCTGGCGGACGGCTCCTCGGGGGTCGATGCGGTCAAGGAAATCCTTCAGCGCCACGACTCGCCGGTGATCTTCATCACCGCCTTTCCCGAGCGGCTGCTGACGGGGGAACGGCCGGAGCCGACCTTCCTCATCACCAAGCCGTTCCAGCCCGAGACGGTGAAGGCGGCCATCGGCCAGGCGCTGTTCTTCCATCCGAGCCGCGACCGCAAGGCCGCCTAGTGTCCCCAAGTCCGACTTCGCCAGTGGACGTGATGGGCGCCGAGCGAACTTAGAATTCACCACATTAGCTGCCTCCTCGCGCGCCCCCGGCGGGCTTTGGATCAGGGACGGCTGCGCTACGGGAGCACGCCCATTGCGCCGCCGCTGACTGCTTTTGTGGAAGCCCTGGCAGGGCGAAAAAGATTCAACCAGCAGCGGAACCAACCGGCGGCTCGGCGGTTTCATCCCCTGCGAAGGCGGCGACGCCCCCCCGACACGAGGCTGGCGCTAGCCAGCCTGCCGCCTTCGCACCCTTTCTCGATGACGCTCACTGAGGGCGGCCGGTTCGAACGGCCGCCCTTTTTCCGCCGGTCGCCGAGCCCGCCGCCCCCGGATCGGAAAGGGAACAGAGCCGCGCCCTTGGCCGTTTTCCTCAGCGCGGAAGATAGAAACAAAGAGGGAGAATTGGCGATGGTCGACACCGACCCTCCGCCTCTCACGGAAGAGCCCCCGGCCTATCGGCCCGGACTTTTCGCGGCTTTCAGGCGCCGGCGCGCCGAGGCCGACCCGGCTGATGTCCGCCGCCGCGAAGACCGGATCGCCCATGACGCCTACGAGCAGGGGCGGCGCGACGCCTACCAGCGGGGCCGCCGCGACGAACGGGCCCGCCGACGCGGCTCGCCGCTGCTCAGCCTGCTGGTGCTGCTGATCGCCCTGGCCGGCGGAGCCATGGTGTACCTCGCGGCGCGCGAAGGCTCCTTCGCCGGCGGCGGCCAGGTCGTGGACCGCGCCATCGGTCACGCGGCCGCGCCAGCGCGCTCGGCGGCCGGCAGGACCGGCGAGGCCCTGGAGCAGGCCGGCCAGTCGCTGAAGAAGGAGTCGGGCTCGAGCGAGGCGGGCCAGAAACCCGGCTGACGGCAGGACTCAGCGCCGGCGGCGGGGCGGCGGCTCGCGGCCCTCGACGAAAGAGCGCGCCATGGCCCCCAGGTAGCGGGGGTTGGTGATGGCCAGCAGACCCGCCGCGAGCGCCCCGGCCGCCGAGAGGATGGGCTTCTCGCGGACGAACTCCGTCACCCGTTCGATCAGGCCCTCGGGCTCCGACTTGCGCCGCTTGGGCTTGGCCGCTGCGCCGACGACCAGCCCCAGCACCGCGATAAGCAGGGCCGCCGCGGCGGCGACCACGGCCGCGCCGCCGGCCTGGCCTACGTAGGGCTTGACCCCCGCGTAGAGCGCAAAGGCCAGCGCGACCACGATCACGCCGGCGCTGACCGCCAGCGCCGTGATCGAGGCCAGGACGAGAAGGAGCCGCCTCAGGTTCACTTAGAGGAGCGGTTGGCGAGCAGCAGGCCGAGCAACAGCCCCACGCCGAGGCCGGCGAGGGTGGCCGTCACCGGCCTCTCCTTCACCCGCTCGAGAACGTACTTCTGGGCCTGGTCGAACTGCTCTCCGGCGTCGGCCCGATAGCCCTCGGTCTGGGCCTTCAGCGCCTCGACCCCTTCCCGCAGCGCCTTCTCCGCCCGGCGGGCCGCCTCGTTCAGGCTGCGTTCGGCATGTTCGAGCGCCTCGTTCAGCCCACGCTGACCGGTCTCCAGGGCGCTTCTCGCCGCGTCCTTGACCGAATTCTTGGCGGCTGCCGCCTCTGCGGCTGCGCCGGTCGTGGTATCAGAGGACATCTGCCAGGTCTCCGATTTTCGAGAACTTCCGTGCTAAAGCGCGACGTGCGGAGTACGCCCTCAACGCGAAGCGCATCTTGGGAGTTCCGGCGCCGCTCCTACAGCTTGAGTATAAACGCATGCTTGCCGATCACCGAATCTTTGCGTGCGGGCAATCTCGCCTCCGGCCCAAAGCCGGACTAAATTGCCGAGCCATGGATCAAGGCGCCCCGCCCCAGCGCAGAGCCAGCGACCAGCTCGCCATAGAACAAGAAAGAGCCAGCCTGGCGCTGGCGGCCGCGCGGATGGGCGAGTTCGAGTGGGAAGTCGAGGAAGACTGCCTGATCGTCAGCAAGCGCATGGCGAAGATCACCGGCATCCCCGCCGGCGCCATGCGCGCCGAAGGCGGCATGGCGGCGTTCGGCGGAATCCTCGCCGAGGACGCCGAGACAGTGCGCCGCCTGGTCTCGGAAGGGCTCGCCTCCGAGCAGCGCTACGAGGTCCGCTACCGTATGACCCGTCCGGACAACGGCAGGATGCTCTGGATGTTCAGCGCCGGGGTGGCGTTGAAGGACGCCGGCGGCGGAACGCGGGTCATCGGGGTGGTCCGGGACATCAGCGAGGGCCAGGCCGAGCAAGAGGCCCGCGACGCGATGGTGGCCGAGCTCGACCACCGGGTGAAGAACGTCCTGGCCTCGGTGCAGTCGCTGGCCGCCCAGTCGGCGCGCAAGACCACCTCTGTGGACGTCTTCCTGAAGACCTTCGCCGGGCGGCTCGAGGCCATGGCCGCCGCCCATACCTTGCTCACCGCCACCCGCTGGCGCGGGGCGGAGATCCGCAACGTGGCTGCGGCCGAGCTGGGGGGCCTCGCGCCCGGACAGGCGCGGTGGTCCGGTCCGGACCTGCTGCTCAGCCCCAGGGCGACGAACGCCCTGACCCTCGCCCTTCACGAGCTCGCCACCAACGCCGTGAAATACGGAGCGCTCTCCACCGATACGGGACGGGTGGAAGTGAGCTGGCGGAGCCTGTCGGACGGCGGATTCGAGCTCACCTGGATCGAGCGGGGCGGCCCGCCTGTCAGCCCTCCGGCGCGCCGCGGCTTCGGCTCGACCTTGCTCGAGCGCGTGACCGGCCGCGAGCTCGGCGGGAAGGTCTCCATCGAGTTCCGGCCCGACGGGGTGCGCGTGGTGCTGACCGCCGACGCCTCGGCCCTGGCGACCCCCGGTCCCGGCGAAGTGGCCCAGGCGCCCGCCCCGAAAGCCCAGCCCGAGCCCGAATCCGGAGCTTCCGCGGGACTTTTTCCGGCCCACAGCGTCAAGGGCCGCCGGATCCTGATCGTCGAGGATGCGGTGCTCCTGGCGCTGGAGCTGGAGGCGGCGCTGGTGGAGGCGGGGGCCGAGGTGACGGGCATCGCGGTGGACGTTGAAGAGGCCCTCGCCCTCGCCGAGAAGCCCTTCGACGTGGCGGTGCTCGACGCGAACCTGAACGGCGTCTCGGTCGCGCCCGTGGCCAAGGCCCTCACCACACGGGGGAAGCCGTTCATCATCGCCACCGGCTACGGCGACGCGGGCGTGCCGCCGGAAGGCTGCGCGGCGCCGGTGGTGCGCAAACCCTACAACGTGCACCAGATCGCCGCCGCGGTGGGCGAGGCGCTGCAGGGGCGCCGGGGCGCCGGGTAGGCGGGGACCCGGCGCGCCGCGCTACGCCTCGACTTAGGCCTCGGCCGCTTCCTTGGCCCCTTCCTTCTTCGTGAGGTCCTCGCCCGTCTGCTGGTCCACGACTTTCATGGAAAGCCGAACCTTGCCGCGATCGTCGAAGCCCAGCAGCTTGACCTTCACCATCTGGCCTTCATGCAGGATGTCGGAGACCTTGTTCACCCGCTCGCTGGCGATCTGGCTGACGTGGACGAGTCCGTCCTTGGCGCCGAAGAAGTTCACGAAGGCGCCGAAGTCGACGACCTTGACCACCTTGCCGTCGTAGACCTGGCCGACTTCCGGCTCCGAGGCGATCGACTTGATCCAGTCGACCGCGGCCTTGATCTTCGAGCTCTCGGCCGCCGAGACCTTGACCACGCCGTCGTCGTTGATGTCGACCTTGGCGCCGGTCTTCTCGACGATCTCGCGGATCACCTTGCCGCCGGAGCCGATCACCTCGCGGATCTTGTCGGTGGGGATGGTGATGGTTTCGATCTTTGGCGCGTATTCGCCGATCTCCTCGCGGGCGCCGGATATCGCCTTGCCCATCTCGCCGAGGATGTGGAGCCGGCCGTCCCTCGCCTGGGCGAGGGCCTGCTTCATGATCGCCTCGGTGATGCCGGCGATCTTGATGTCCATCTGCAGGGAGGTGATCCCGTCGGCGGTCCCGGCCACCTTGAAGTCCATGTCGCCGAGGTGGTCCTCGTCGCCCAGTATGTCCGACAGCACCGCAAAGCCGTCCTTCTCGAGGATGAGCCCCATGGCGATGCCGCTGACCGGCTTCTTGATCGGGACGCCGGCGTCCATCAGCGCCAGCGAGGAGCCGCAGACCGAGGCCATCGAGGAGGAGCCGTTGCTCTCGGTGATCTCCGAGACCAGGCGCAGGGTGTAGGGGAAATCCTCGACGGTCGGCAGCATCGGTCGGATGGCGCGCCAAGCCAGCTTGCCGTGGCCTACCTCCCGCCGTCCGGGCGCGCCCATGCGCCCCGTCTCCCCCACCGAGAAGGGCGGGAAGTTGTAGTGGAGCATGAAGCGCTCGAAGTACTTGCCTTCGAGGGCGTCGATCAGCTGTTCGTCGTCGCCGGTGCCGAGCGTGGCCACCACCAGGGCCTGGGTCTCGCCGCGGGTGAAGAGGGCCGAGCCGTGCGCGCGGGTGAGCACCCCCACCTCGGCCACGATCGGCCGCACCTTGTCCACCGCTCGCCCGTCGATGCGCACCCCGGTCTCGAGGATGTTGCGGCGGACGACCTCGGCCTCCAGCTCCTTGAAGACGGCGCCCAGCTTGTTGGCGTCGATCCCGGCGGGATTCTCCTCGGACTTGCCGAACGCCTTCAGCGCCTTGGCCTTGGCCGCGCCCACCGCGTCGTGGCGCTCGCCCTTGGCGACGATCTTGTAGGCGGCGGCGAGGTCGGTCCCCACCAGGGCTTTGACCTCGGCCTGCAGCTTTTCGGTGTCAGGCGCCTCGAAGTCGAACGGCTCCTTGGCCGAGTGCTCGGCGAGCTCGATGATCGCCTCGATCACCGGCTGGACGCCGGCGTGGGCGAACATCACCGCCCCCAGCACCTGGTCCTCCGAAAGCTCCTTGATCTCGGATTCCACCATCATCACCGCGTCGGCGGTGCTGGCGACGACCAGGTCCATGGCCGAGGTCTTCATCTGGTCGAGGGTCGGGTTGAGCACGTACTCGCCGTCGACGAAGCCCACCCGCGCCCCGCCGATGGGGCCCATGAAGGGCACGCCCGAGAGCACCAGGGCCGCCGAGGAGGCCACCATGGCCACGATGTCCGGATCGTTCTCCAGGTCGTGGGCGAGCACGGTGGCCACCACCTGGACCTCGTTCTTGAAGCCGCCCACGAACAGCGGCCGGATGGGCCGGTCGATCAGGCGGGAGGTCAGGGTCTCCTTCTGGGAAGGGGCGCCCTCGCGGCGGGGAAAGCTGCCGGGGATCTTGCCGGCGGCGTAGAATTTCTCCTGATAGTTCACCGTCAGGGGAAAGAAGTCCTGGTCGGGCCGGGCGGTCTTGTTGAAGACCGCCGTGGCTAGAACCATGGTCTCCCCGTAGGTGGCCAGCACCGCGCCGTCAGCCTGACGGGCGAGACGGCCGGTCTCGAGCGTCAGCTTGCGGCCGCCCCACTCGATGGTCTTGCGCTTGATATCGAACATGTATGTGTTTCCTTCAGATCCCGAAGGCCCATTCCTTCGGGGGCGGACAGGGGCGGAACGGCGTCTTCTCGTGCGGGTCCGGGAGTCCTCTCCAGCGACAGGAATGAGGACCGCTTGCAGCCCTCGTGGTGAGCGGGCCGGATCGGGGCCCTCTCGCCGCGCCGCCGACCTGTCTTCGGCATAGCGCGGCGCGTTGATTATCGACGGAATCAGATGGAAACGCGAATTTCCGATTCCAGGGCGCCTATCGCCGCAGCCCGAGCGTCCCGATCAACGCCTGGTAGCGGTTCCCGTCCGACTTCTTGAGGTGATCGAGCAGGGAGCGGCGCTGGGAGACAAGCTTGAGCAGCCCGCGGCGCGAATGGTTGTCCTTCTTGTGGGTCTTGAAGTGTTCCGTGAGATTGGCGATCCGCTCGGAAAGGATCGCAACCTGCACTTCCGCGGACCCGGTGTCGCCCTCGGAACGGGCGTGGGTGCGGATGAGCTCCGCCTTGCGGTCGGGCGTGATCGACATCGGTGGGTCTCCGCTCAGGCCAGATGAAAGACCCGCGTGGGATTGAGCCGTCCCGCGCGCATCTCGCACAAGGCGACGATCTTCTCATCGTGGAAAACCGAGACGATGCGCGAGCCCTGCGTGAGCCTCGCCTTCAACGCCTCCGCCTGCCGGGGAAGAAGAACGATCGATCGTCCCTGCGCCAGCCTGAAAGCGTCTTCGTCGGTCACGGCCAGCGCCGGGATGTCGTCCAGCGCGGTCTCGACCGGAAGCAGCGCCTCCAGGCGGGCGCCGCTATGGCATGTTTCCTCCAGCTTTTCCAGGCTTATCGCCCGGTCCAGGCCGAAGGCGCCGACGCGGGTGCGCCTGAGGGCGCTGACGTGGCCGCAGGCGCCGAGGACGGCGGCCAGGTCGCGGACCAGGGCCCGGACATAGGTTCCCTTCCCGCAGTCGAGCTCGATCTCCGCGTGGTCGGCGTCCGGCTGGGCGACAACGGCGGCGGCGTGGACGACGACCCGCCGCGCCGCGAGGTCCGGCGTCAGGCCCTCACGCGCCAGGTCGTAAGCCCGCTCGCCGTCCACCTTGACCGCGGAGAAGGCGGGCGGGATCTGCTCGATCTCGCCCACGAAAGCCGGCAGGGCGGCCTCGACCTGCGCCCGCGTGGGCCGCACGTCGGAGACCTCGGTGGTGGCCCCCTCCCGGTCGAAGCTGGCGGTGGAGCGGCCCCATTCGACGGCGAACCGGTATGTCTTGGCGGCCTCCATGAGGAAGGGAACCGTCTTGGTCGCCTCGCCGAGCGCGATCGGCAGGATCCCCGTGGCGAGGGGATCCAGCGTCCCCGCATGGCCGGCCTTCTGGGCGTCGAAGGCCCTTCGCACCCGGCTCACCGCCTGGGTGGAGGTGAGACCGGCGGGCTTGTCGAGGCAGATCCAGCCCGAGACCGCCTCGCCCTTTCTTCGCCGGGCCATCAGCCCTCCGAGGCCTCCACGTCGCGGCGCACCCGCGGGTCGGCCAAGAGCCGGTTCATCCGGTCGGCCTCGGAAAAGCTCTCGTCGTGGACGAACTTCAGGTCCGGGGTGAAGCGCAGCTCGACGGCGTGGCCGAGGCGTCCGCGCAGGAAGCGGGACGAGCGGTTCAGCCCGGCGACCACCGCCTCGGCCCGGGCGCCGCCCAGCGGCTCGACGAAGCACACCGCGTGCTTGAGGTCCGGGCTCATCCGCACCTCGGTCACGGTCACCGAAACGCCTTTGAGGGCCTCGTCCTCCAGCTCCTCCTCGCGAAGAATCTCCACGAGGGCGTGGCGCACCAGCTCGCCGGCCCTCAGCTGGCGCTGGCTCGGTCCCGAAGCGGAGCGCTGACGGTGGTGGGAAGGGCGGGACATGGCGGCGCGTTCGCTCCGGCCCGGCCGGCGGGTCGAACGCCCGGCGCGGGAAAGGGCGCGCTTCTAGGGCGCCGGCGCCCCGAAGTCCAGCGGGCGGCGGGCGGAGCCGCGCCCACCCGCCCCTTGAAAGATGCGCTAAATCTCATCTATACGGCTCGAGACATGTATTTTTGATGTCTGAAACATGCTTTCTGCGGCTCAATTGCGCGCGGCCCGCGCCCTCGCCGGCCTCGACCAGAAGCGCCTGGCCGAGCTGAGCGGCCTGTCGGTCCCCACGATCCAGCGGATGGAGGCCAGTGAGGGGGTCATCCGCGGCAACGTGGATTCGCTCATGAAGCTGATCGGGGCGCTCGATTCGGCGGGAGTCGAGCTGATCGGCGAGGGTGCGGCGAGCAGCGGCGGTGGCCGCGGCGTCCGGCTCAAATGACGCCCCTGCAGATCCTCCTGGCGGGGGCGGGCGCCCTGCTAGGCCTGGCGCCGGCTGTGGTCGCCCTCGGGCGGTCGCCGGGCGCCCGCGCGCTGACCTATGGCGGGGCGCTGACGCTCTGCGGCCTGACCGGCGCCGTCGCGCTGCTCAGCCTTCTGGGGCTGGCGAGCCCGACTGGCGATGCGGTCCTGCCGCTCGGCCTTCCGTGGGTCGGGGCCCGGTTCCATCTCGACGCACTCTCGGCGGCGTTCCTGGTGGTGGTGAACCTCGGCGGCGCGGTCGCCAGCTTCTACGCGCTCGGCTACGGGCGGCACGAGACCGAGCCACAGCGGGTGCAGCCTTTCTACCTCGCCTTCCTCGCCGGCATGAACCTCGTGGTGCTGGCGGCGGACGCCTTCTCGTTCCTGATCGCCTGGGAGGTGATGTCCCTGGCGTCCTGGGCTCTGGTTGTGGCGCGCCACCGGGAGGCGGGGAACGTCCGGGCGGGCTACGTCTATCTGCTGATGGCGAGCTTCGGGGCGCTCTCCCTGTTGCTCGCCTTCGGCCTCTTGGCTGGGCCACAGGGCGCCTACGCCTTCGATGCGATGCGGGCGCACCGGGCCGCCGGCGCCGTCGCCGCTCTGGTCCTCGCCCTGGCGATCCTGGGCGCTGGCTCCAAGGCGGGGCTCGTCCCCCTGCATGTCTGGCTGCCGTTGGCGCACCCCGCGGCGCCCAGCCATGTTTCCGCCCTGATGAGCGGCGTGATGACCAAGGTCGCCGTCTACGCCTTCATCCGGATCGTCTTCGATCTCGCCGGACCGCCGGACTGGTGGTGGAGCCTGCCCGTGCTCGTGCTGGGCGGCGCGACCACGGTGATGGGCGTGCTGCAGGCGCTGATGCAGCAGGATCTCAAGCGCGTCCTGGCCTTCAGCACGGTCGAGAACGTCGGCGTCGTCTTCATCGGCCTCGGCCTGGCGCTCGCCTTCAGAGCCGCACAGCTGCCGGCGGCGGCGGCGCTATCGATGACGGCCGCCTTGTTCCATGTCTTCAACCACGCGGCGTTCAAGAGCCTGTTGTTCTTCGGCGCCGGCGCGGTGCAGGAGGCCACGGGCGAGCGGGACATCGAGCGGCTGGGCGGATTGATCCAGCGAATGCCACAGACGGCGCTCGCCTTCCTGGGCGGCAGCCTGGCCATCTCCGCCTTGCCGCCGCTGAACGGGTTCGTTTCGGAGTGGCTGACCTTCCAAGCCATCCTCATGAGCCCGCGGCTCGAGGCCTGGGCGCTCAAGCTGCTGGTGCCGGCCGTAGGGGCGCTGATGGCCCTGTCGGCGGCGCTGGCGGCGGCCTGCTTCGTGCGGGTTTTCGGAATCGTCTTTCTGGGCCGGCCGCGCTCGGCCGCCGCCGGTGGGGCCAGGGAGACCGATCTCTTCTGCCGCACGGCGCTGCTCGCCCTTGCGGGGATCTGCCTCGTCGTGGGCGTGCTGCCGGGCTTCGTCATCGACGCCCTGGCGCCGGCGGCCGAGGCGGCGGTCGGGGGCCGGTTGCCGGCGCAGGTGAGCCAGCCATGGCTGTCCATCGTGCCGATCGCCGAATCCAGAAGCTCCTACAACGGCATATTGGTGCTGGCCTTCATCGCCGGCTCGGCGGGGATGTGCGCCGCCGCGATCCACCAGTTCGCCTCGCGCCAGACCCGCCGGGGACCGGCCTGGGACTGCGGCGCGCCCGACCCGAGTCCCGCCACCCAGTACACGGCGGCGAGCTTCGCCCAGCCGATCCGACGCGTGTTCGCGACCACGCTGCTGGCTGCGCGCGAAGACGTCGACATGCCGCAGCCCGGCGAGCTGCGGGCCTCACGCTTCCAGGCGACGATCGGCGATCCGATCTGGCGCACTCTCTATGCGCCGATCGCTTGGTCGGTCGACCTGGCGGCCGAGCGGCTGAACCGGCTGCAGTTCCTGACCATCAGACTCTACCTCAGCCTGGTCTTCTTCGCCCTGATCGGCCTGCTCCTGGTGCTCGCCCTATGGACCTGATCGGGGCCCTGGCGATCCAGGGCGCCCAGATGACGCTGGTGCTCGCGTTGGCGCCGGGGCTCACCGGCCTCGTGCGCAAGGCGAAGGCCCGGCTGACGCGCCGCGAGGGTCCCTCGCTGATCCAGCCTTATCGCGACCTTTGGCGGCTGAGATGCGCAAAGAGGTGGTGTTGGCGCACAACGCCTCCTGGCTCTTCCGCGTCGCGCCCTATCTGATCTTTGCCGGGACCTGGGTGGCCGCCGCCCTGGTTCCGACCTTCGCGACCGGGCTGATGTTCTCCTGGTCGGCCGACCTGATCGCGATCATCGCCCTTCTGGGGACCGCGCGCTTCTTCCTGGCGCTGGCGGGCATGGACATCGGCACGAGCTTCGGCGGCATCGGCGCCTCGCGCGAGGTCATGATCGCCACCCTGGCCGAGCCCGCGCTGCTGATGATCGTTTTCTCCCTCGCCCTCCTGGCCGGCTCGACCCAACTCTCGACCATCGCGGGCTATATGCTCTCCTCCAACGTCGGCCTGCGGGTGACGCTGGCGCTGTCGCTGTTCTCGCTGATCATGGTCGCGATCGCAGAGAACGCGCGCATCCCGGTGGACAATCCGGCCACACACCTCGAGCTCACCATGGTCCACGAGGCCATGGTGCTCGAGTATTCCGCCCGGCACCTGGCGGTCATCGAGCTGGCCTCGTTCCTTAAGCTGCTGCTCTACGTTTCCCTGATCGCCTGCGTCTTCGCACCCTGGGGCCTCGCGCCGGTGGGCGCCGGCGCGGCGGCGCACCTGCTCGGGATCGCGACCTATGCAGGCAAGCTCGCCGTCGCCGGCGTGCTGCTCGCCCTCTTCGAGACGGCGATTGCCAAGATGCGGGTCTTTCGCGCGCCGGCGTTTCTCGGCGCGGCCTTCATGATGGGCATTCTCGGGGTCCTGCTGCTGTTCGTCTCGCGCGGAGGACTGCGATGAGCGACCTTTCCTTCGACATCGCCCACCTGCTCGCCGGCGGCCTGGTGCTGATCAGCCTCCTGATGCTCTACCAGGACCGGCTGACGGCTCTGATCAACGTCTTCGCCGCCCAGGCTGTCACGCTTTCCCTGTCAGTCGCCTGGCAGGCCTATGTGCAGCAGGCGCCGCACCTCTACGTCACCGCGGTCATCGCCCTCGCGTTCAAGGCCTTGGCGATCCCGGTCGCCCTGCACCGGATCATAAAGCGCCTGGGCATCCACCGGGAGATCGATCAGGTCGTCGGCGTCGGCCCCACCATGTTGGCGGGAATCGGCCTGGTGGCCCTGGCGCTCGTGGTGATGCTTGGGGTTACAAGCGAGGCGGACCGGTTGGCGCGCGAGGACCTCGCCTTCGCCCTGTCGGTGGTGCTGCTGGGCCTCCTGATGATGATAACGCGGCGCAACGCGGTGGGCCTGGTGGTCGGGTTCATGTCGCTGGAGAACGGCCTGGTGCTCGCCGCCGCGGGCGCGAAGGGCATGCCGTTGGTGGTCGAGATCAGCGTCGCCTTCTCGGTGCTGGTCGCCTTCATCGTCATCGGCGTCTTCCTGTTCCGCATTCGCGAACGGTTCGAGACCGTGGACGTGGCGGCGCTGGACCGCTTCCGGGGAGGACAGGGGTGATGGGTGTGACGGCGCTCGCCGCCCTGCTGCTGATCCCGATCGGCGCGGCCGCCGTGCTGGCGCTGATTTCGAGCTACCGGCTTTCGGCCGCCTTGAACGTGCTGGCGAGCGCTGCGGCGCTGGTGGTCGCCGGCTCCCTGTTCTTCCATCGGCCGCCGGGCGGCCTCTATCTGCGGGTCGACGATCTCAGCGTGGTGTTCATCGTGCTCTCGGCCTTCGTCGGATTCACCACCAGCGTCTTTTCCGCGAGCTACATCGCCCACGAAGTGGAGATCGGCCGCCTGACGCCCGCGCGCCTGCGCTTCTACCACGCCATGTATCAGGTGCTGATGTTCGCCATGAACCTGGCGCTGATCGCCAACAACATCGGCCTCATGTGGGTGGCGATAGAGCTGGCGACGCTCACCACGGTCCTGATGGTGGCGGTCTATCGCACCCATGAGGCGCTCGAAGCGGCGTGGAAATATTTCATCCTTGGCAGCGTCGGCATCGCGCTCGCCCTCTTCGGCACCATCCTCGTTTATGTGGCGGCGAGGCCCGTCGTCGGCCAGGGCCTGGTCGGCATGGTCTGGACGGACCTGATGGCCAAGGCGAACGCCTTCGACCCCGCCCTGCTCAACCTGGCGTTCGTCTTCCTGATGCTAGGCTATGGGACAAAGGTCGGCCTGGCGCCGTTGCACGCCTGGCTGCCCGACGCCCACGCCGAGGGGCCGACCCCGATCTCGGCGGTGCTTTCGGGACTTCTGCTCAACGTCGCGCTCTACGCCGTGCTGCGTTTCAAGATGCTGCTGGCCGCCAATCAGACCGCGATCGCGCCCGGCCCGCTGATGATCGTCCTGGGTCTCACATCGCTGATCTTCGCCGGCTTCATGCTGTACCGTCGGCCCGACATCAAACGGCTCTTCGCCTACTCCTCGATCGAGCACATGGGGATCATCGCCTTCGCCTTCGGCATGGGCGGCCCGCTGGCCAACTTCGCTGGCCTGCTGCACATGACCATGCACTCCCTGACCAAATCGGCGATCTTCTTCAACGTCGGCCACATCGCCCAGGTGAAGGGCACGCAACGGATGGCCGACATCCGGGGCCTCACCGTCACCCATCCGGTGCTGGGCTGGACCCTGGTCGCCGGCGTGGCCGCGATCGCCGGCCTGCCGCCCTTCGGGATATTCACCTCCGAGTTCCTGGTGGTGAGCTCGACCTTCGCCCGCCAACCGCTGTTGGCCATTCCGCTGGTCTTCGGCATGCTGCTCGCCTTCGGCGCGCTTCTGCTCAAGCTCCAGGGACTGGCCTTCGGGGATCCCAGTCCCGGCGCGGCCAGGGCGAGGGCGTCCTACCTGCCGATGTTCGGCCACCTCGCCCTCGTGCTGGCGGCCGGGGTGTTCTTTCCGCCGCTGATCACGGCGTGGTTCCAGCACGTGGCGAGGCTGCTGGGATGAGTTGGCCGCGCCACCTCGTCGACGCCGCCGGCTGGTCGGGGGCGATCGAGGCGCTCGCCGCGGGCCGTCGCACGCTCGCCGGGCTCTGGGGCGAGCCCGGCCTCGTTCACATGGCGACGCACGCCGACGGCGAAGGCGCCATCTTGTCCACGCCCTGTCCGAACGGCGCCTATCGCTCGGTCAGCGCCTGGCACGCGCCGGCGATCCGGCTTGAGCGGGCCCTGTTCGACCTCCACGGGCTGAGGCCCGACGGGGCGCTCGACAAGCGGCCCTGGCTCGATCACGGCCGCTGGACCCTGCGCCACCCGCTCGGCGAGGCGCTGGCCGCCACAGGGCCGGTCCCCTACCCCTTCCTCGCCAGCGAAGGTGAGAACCTGCACCAGATTCCGGTCGGGCCGGTGCACGCCGGCGTCATCGAGCCAGGGCATTTCCGGTTCACCGCCGCCGGCGAGACGGTGGTCCGGTTGGAAGAGCGGCTGGGGTATGTGCATCGCGGCCTGGAGGGGCGGCTCGCGGGCGCGGATCTGGACCGCGCGGCCAAGCTCGCAGGGAGGGCGAGCGGCGATTCGACCGTGGCGTACGCCATCGCATTCGCCCGCTCGGCCGAGGACGCGCTCGGGATCGAGGCCCCGGCGCGGGCCCAGTGGTTGCGGGCGCTCATGGCCGAGTTGGAGCGGTTGGCCAACCACCTCGGCGACATCGGCGCCATCTGCAACGATGCGGCTTTCTCGCTGATGCACGCGCACTGCGGGGCGCTGCGCGAACAGGTCCTCCGCGCGGCGGAGAGCGCCTTCGGGCACAGGCTGATGATGGACCGGGTGATCCCCGGCGGCGTCGCGGCCGATATCACCCCCGAGGGGGCGCGGGGCATCCAGGCGCTGCTGCGCCACATCCGCGATCGCCTGCCGCGCTTGGTCGAGCTCTACGACGACACCGCCTCCCTCCAGGACCGGACGGTCGGGACGGGGCGCGTGAGCCCGGAGCTGGCCGCCCGCTTCGGCGCGGGAGGGTTTGTCGGTCGCGCCTCGGGCCGTTCCTTCGACGCCCGCAAGGCCTTTCCCTACGCACCCTACGATGTGCTGAATTTCGGAATCCGGGCGCGGGAGGACGGGGACGTGAACGCCCGCGTCTGGATCCGCATCGAGGAAGTGCGCGAGTCCCTGGGCCTCGTCGAGCAGATCCTCGACCGGCTGCCCTCGCCGCCCGTTCATCTGGGCCCGCCCGCCGGGACCGGCGAAGGGAACGCCCTGGTGGAGTCTTTTCGCGGCGACCTGTTCGTCTGGCTGCGGCTGGCTGGGGGGAGGGTCGAGCGCGCCTACTTACGCGACGCCTCATGGTTCCAATGGCCGCTGCTCGAGGCGGCGATCGAGAACAACATCGTTGCGGATTTCCCCCTCTGCAACAAGTCGTTCAACTGCTCCTACGCAGGGGTTGATCTCTAGATGAGCATGCCGAGATTCCTCGTGGAAGGCATGTTGAAGGGCCCCCTGGCCGAGCGCCCGCCTGAACCCATGAGTTTTGCCGAACTGGGCGCGGAGTTCGAGACGGCCGTCCAGCGCAAGCTCGGCCGCAGCCTTTCCATCCGCCAGGTGGACGCGGGCTCCTGCAACGCCTGCGAGCTGGAGATCCACGCGCTGGGCAACGCCTATTACGATCTCGAGCGGTTCGGCCTGAGGTTCGTCGCCTCCCCTCGCCACGCCGACGTGCTGCTGGTGACCGGGCCGGTGACGCTGAACATGAGGGAAGCCCTGGAGCGGACCTACGCTGCGACCCCGGGGCCGAAGTGGGTGGTGGCGGCTGGCGGCTGCGCCATCGACGGCGGCCTCTTCGCCGACGGCTACGCCTGCGCCGGCGGCGTCGCGGACGTAATCCCCGTGGACATCAGGATTCCAGGCTGCCCGCCCACGCCGATCGCATTGCTCGCGGGCCTGCTGGCTCTGCTGAACGGCGGAAAACCGCTCCGCGGAGGCTGATCGGCATCAGCGCAGCCGCCGAGGCTCGACATCTAGAGCGCGTTCCGCAAAAGTGGAACCGCTTTTGCGACGAGAACGCGCTCCAAGTCTTTGAATTCTAGAGCACGATCAACGATCAGACGATTGCGTCTGATCGCATCGTGCTCTAATCCTTCCAGATCGGCCTGCCCGCGCCGGGAAGGCCGAGCCTAGGCCATTTGTCGGTCACCGTCTCGATCACCGCCTCGTCCATGCGGATCAAGCGGCCCCACTCGCGCTTGGTCTCGGGCGGCCATTTGGAGGTGGCGTCGAGGCCGATCTTCGAGCCGAGCCCCGACTCCGGCGAGGCGAAGTCGAGGTAGTCGATCGGCGTACCCTCCACGAGGGTGACGTCGCGCGCCGGGTCCATCCGGGTGGAGATGGCCCACATGACGTCCTTCCAGTCGCGGGCGTCGATGTCGTCGTCCACCACGATCACCCACTTGGTGTACATGAACTGGCGAAGGTAGGACCAGACCGCCATCATCACCCGCTTGGCGTGGCCGGGGTAGGCCTTCCGCATGGAGACCACCGCGATCCGGTAGCTGCAGCCCTCCGGCGGCAGCCAGAAGTCGACGATCTCCGGGAACTGGGCCCTGAGCAGCGGGACGAATACCTCGTTCAGCGCCTCGCCCAGCACCGAGGGCTCGTCCGGGGGCCGGCCGGTGTGGGTGGTGAGGTAGATGGGATCGCGTCGCATGGTGACGGCGGTGACCTGGAAGACCGGGAACGGCTCGACGGCGTTGTAGTAGCCGGTGTGGTCGCCGTAGGGTCCCTCGTCGGCGTAGTCGTCCAGCAGCACCTCGCCCTCGATCACCATCTCCGCCTGGGCCGGGACCAGCAGGGGCTGGGTCTTGGCGGCGACGAGCTCCACCGGCGCGCCCCGCAGCAGGCCGGCGAACTGGTATTCCGAAAGGGTGTCGGGAACCGGCGTCACCGCCGCCAGGATCAGACCGGGATCGGCGCCGATCACCGCGCAGGCCGGCAGCGGCTCGCGCTTGCCGGCGCCCTTCCAGCGCCGGTGGTGCTGGGCGCCGCCCCGGTGCGCCAGCCAGCGCATGATGGTGCGGTCGCGCCCGATCACCTGCATCCGGTAGATGCCGAGGTTGAAGTCGTCCTCGCGGGCCGGCGAAGGCCCCTTGGTCACCACCAGCGGCCAGGTGATCAGCGGCCCCGGCTCCCCCGGCCAGCAGGTTTGGACCGGCAGCCTGCCGAGGTCGACGTCCCCTCCGCGCCAGACCACCTGCTGGGCCGGCGCCCGGGCGACCGTCTTGGGGCGCATGTCCATCAGGGTGCGCGCCAGCGGCAGGAGGCTGAGCGCCTCGCCCACGCCGCGCGGCGGCTCGGGGGAGCGCAGGAAGGCCAGGAGCTCGCCCACTTCCCGCAGATCGGCGGCCGTGGAGCGCTCCTTGCCCTTCAAGGTGACGCCCATGGCCACCCGCTTGACGGTCCCGAACAGGTTGGCGAGGCAGGGGATCGGGGAGACCTGACCGTCAGGGCGGACCGGCCGCTCGAAGAGCACCGCCGGGCCGCCGCCCGCGAGCAGTCGGGTGCAGATCTCGGTCATCTCCAGGTGGGTCGCCACAGGCTCTGCGACCCGCACCAGCTCCCCCTCCGCCTCCAGACGCTCGATGAAATCGCGCAAGCTGCGATAGGCCATGGCCCCTCCTATGTTAGCCACGAACCTCACGAACCACACGAACGTCAAACACTTCCCTTGACGGACCGACTTGCAATTCGCGCCGTTCATGTTGTTCGTGGCCCGAGATTCGTCGCCTAAGGCCCATGACCCTCGCCAAGATCTGCGGACTCTCGACCCCCGAGGCGGTGGCGGCGGCGCTGGCCGGGGGCGCCGCCTACCTGGGCTTCGTCTTCTTCGAAAAGAGCCCCCGCCACGTCTCGCCCGAGGTCGCCGCGCGTTTGGCGGCCCCGGCCCGGGGCAAGGCGCACGTGGTGGCGCTGATGGTCGACCCCACCGACGCCCTCCTGCGCGAGGTCGCCCAGGCGCTGCGGCCGGACTTCATCCAGCTGCACGGGCGCGAAACCCCCCCAAGGGTCCGCGAAGCGGCGATGCGGACGGGCGCCGGGACGATCAAGGCGGTCGCGATCGGCGAGCCGGCCGATCTGGACCGCGCCCTGCAGTTCGAGGCGGTGGCCGATCATCTGATGCTGGACGCCAAGGCCCCACCGGGGGCCGACCGACCCGGCGGACACGGCGTCAGCTTCGATTGGGGCCTGACGGCAGGGCGCAAGTTCGCGAGGCCCTGGTTCCTGGCCGGCGGCCTCACGCCCTGGAACGTCAAGGAGGCGGTGCGGCTCTCCGGCGCGCCCATCGTCGACGTTTCCTCTGGCGTGGAGCGCGGCGCGGGACTAAAGGACCCGGCTCTCATCGCAGCCTTCCTACAGGCAGCCAGGATCGCCTGAGCCGATTCTTGACCAAGCCACTCATCCCAAACGATTATTCGGCCTTGCCCGACGCCGCCGGCCGATTCGGCGACTACGGCGGCCGTTACGTCGCCGAGACCTTGATGCCGCTGGTGCTGAGGCTGGGGCGCGCCTGGGCCGAGGCCAAGGCCGATCCGGCCTTCCAGGGTGAGCTGGCTTCCGAACTGAAGCACTACGTCGGCCGTCCGAGCCCCCTTTACCACGCCCAGCGGCTCAGCGAGCACTATGGCGCCCGGATCTGGCTGAAGCGCGAGGAGCTGAACCACACCGGCTCGCACAAGATCAACAACTGCATGGGCCAGATCCTGCTCGCCCGGCGGATGGGCAAGACCCGGATCATCGCCGAGACCGGGGCCGGCCAGCACGGGGTCGCCACCGCCACCGTCTGCGCCCGCTACGGCCTGCCCTGCGTGGTCTACATGGGCGCGGTGGACGTCGAGCGGCAGGCGCCGAACGTCCAGCGGATGCAGCTGCTCGGGGCCGAGGTGAGGCCCGTGACCAGCGGCGCGGCCACCTTGAAGGACGCCATGAACGAGGCGCTGCGCGACTGGGTCACCAACGTCGAGGACACCTACTACCTGATCGGCTCGGCCGCCGGTCCCCACCCGTACCCGGCCATGGTGCGCGATTTTCAGCGGGTCATCGGCGAGGAAGCGCGGGCCCAGGTGCTCGAGGCCGAGGGACGGCTGCCGGACGTGCTGATCGCCTGCGTGGGGGGCGGCTCCAACGCCATCGGCCTCTTCCACCCGTTCCTGGCCGACGAGGGGGTGCGGATCTTCGGGGTGGAGGCCTCGGGCAAAGGGATGGAGACGAGCGAGCATGCCGCGGCCATCAACGGCGGGCGGCCCGGCGTGCTGCACGGCAACCGCACCTATCTGCTCCAGGACCGCGACGGCCAGATCCTCGAGGCCCACTCGATCTCGGCGGGGCTCGACTACCCCGGGATCGGCCCAGAGCACGCCTACCTGAACGACGTGGGGCGCGTCGCCTACCTCACCGCCACCGACGAGGAGGCGCTGGCCGCCTTCAGGCTCTGCTCCCGCCTGGAGGGCATCGTGCCGGCGTTGGAATCGGCTCACGCCCTGGCGCGCCTGGACGTGGCGGCGCGGGAGGCGGGCGCCGATGGGATCGTGGTGCTGAACCTCTCCGGCCGGGGCGACAAGGACCTCGCCGCCGTGGCGGCCCACGAGGCGCGCGCGTGAGCTGGGGACCCTGCCGATGACGGTGGAGCGGCTGAATGCGCGGTTCGGGCGGCTCGCCGGCGAAGGGCGCGCGGGGTTCGTCGCCTACGTGATGGCCGGCGACCCGGACGCCGAGACCACGCTGCGGCTGCTGCAGGGCCTTGCCGGCCAGGGCGTCGACGTGATCGAGCTGGGCTTTCCCTTCTCCGATCCCATGGCCGACGGCCCGCCGATCCAGCGGGCGGCGCTGAGAGCGCTGAAGGCGGGGATGACCTTGCCTGGCACGCTCGATCTGGTGCGGCGCTTCCGCCAGGGCGACGCGGAGACGCCGATCGTGCTGATGGGCTATCTGAACCCCATCCTCAGCTACGCCACCGACCGGTTCGCCGAGGATGCGGCGAAGGCGGGGGTCGATGGCGTCATCGTCGTGGATTGTCCGCCGGAAGAAGCCGGGCCGCTGGCCGACGCCCTCGACCGCGCCGGCGTCGCCCTTATCCGCCTGGCGACGCCCACCACCGACGCCGAGCGGCTGCCGGCGGTGGTCTCGCGCACCTCCGGGTTCGTCTACTACGTCTCGGTGGCGGGGGTGACCGGCGCGCGCGCGGCGGACGCGGACGCAGTGGCCCCGGCGGTGGCGAAGGTGCGGGCGGCTTCGGGACTGCCAGTGGCGGTGGGTTTCGGCATCCGGACCCCCGAGCAGGCCGCGGCGGTGGCCCGGGTGGCCGACGCGGCCGTGGTGGGCTCGGCCCTGGTGGACGCGCTGGCCGAGGGCGTCGCACAGAAACGTGATCCGGTTCCGAAAGTCCTGGAAACGGCGCGCGCCCTCGCTATGGCAGTACGGTCGGCGCGAGCTTAGAGCGAAAGGCTCAGGATGGCTTTGGCAGACGACAAGCGGAACAAGGCCGGCAGACCAGGCCCGCCGCCGAGCCGCGAGCGCGGCGGCTGGCTGGCCAAGATCGCCCCCGGCGTCCGCAAGCTGGTCTCCAAGCGCGAGACCCCGGAGAACCTCTGGGTCAAGTGCCCCGACACCGGCGAGATGATCTACCGCCCGGACCTCGAGGCCGCGCTCTGGGTGACGCCCGCCGGCCGGCACATGAAGATCCGTCCGGGCCTGCGCTTCGCCTTCACCTTCGACGGCGCCCGCTATCAAGCCCTGGACATGCCCAAGGCGCCCGACGACCCGCTGCGATTCAACTACGGCAAGTCCTACAAGGACGGCCTGGCGGCCGCCCGCAAGAACACCGGCGAGGACGACGCCATGGCCGGCGCGGTAGGCGAGATCGGCGGTATCGAGAGCGTGGCCCTGGTGCAGGACTTCGCCTTCATCGGCGGCTCCCTCGGCGTGGCGGTAGGCGAGGCCTTCATCGCGGGGGCCGAGGAGGCGATCCGGCGCAAGGCGCCGCTTGTGGCCTTCACCGCCGCGGGCGGGGCGCGCATGCAGGAGGGCGCGCTGGCGCTGATGCAAATGGCCCGCACCACCGTGGCCATCCAGCGGCTCCGCGCGGCCCGGCTGCCCTACGTCGTCGTGCTCACCGATCCCACCACCGGCGGGGTGCTCGCCTCCTACGCCATGCTGGGCGACGTGCACCTCGCCGAGCCGGGTGCGACCGTCGGCTTCGCCGGGCGGCGGGTGATCGAACAGACCATCCGCGAGACGCTTCCCGCCGGCTTCCAGACCTCCGAGTTCCTGGTGGAGCGGGGCATGGTCGACCGGGTGGTGACCCGCGCCGAGCTGCCGGCGGTGCTGGGGGCGATCCTGCGCACCCTGATGATGGGACGCGCCCGCCTCTCCGCCGCCTGATCCCCTGCGGTGAGGCCCGACTACGACGCCCTGCGGGCCTCGGACGCCACGGTGCTGCGGCTGCGCGCTCTGCACCCTTCCCTGATCGACTTTTCCACCGGCCGGGTGGAGCGGCTGCTCGCCGCCCTGGATCACCCGGAGCGTCGCCTGGCCCCGGTGATGCACGTGGCCGGCACCAACGGCAAAGGGTCCACCTGCGCCGACATCCGGGCGATCGCCGAGGCGGCCGGCCTCAAGGTCCATGCGCTGACCTCGCCGCACCTCGTCCGCTTCGCCGAGCGGATCCGGATCGCCGGGAAGCTGATCACCGACGATGCGTTCCAGGCCCTGGCCGACGTGGTGGAGGCCGCCAACGCGGGCCAGCCGATCAGCTTCCACGAGATCACCGCGGCGCTGGCCCTCTTCGCCTTCGCCGAGACGCCGGCCGATCTCTGCGTGATCGAGGTGGGCCTCGGCGGCCGTTTCGACGCCACCAACGTCTTCGAGGCCCCTGCGGTCTCGGTGATCACCCCGGTGGCGCTCGACCACCTGGAGATCCTGGGCCCGGAGCTCGGCAAGATCGCCTGGGAAAAGGCCGGGATCATCAAGCGCGGGCGCCCGGTGGTCGTGGCCCGCCAGGAGCCTGAAGCGTTGGCGGTGATCGAGGCCGAGGCCGACGCGCTTTCGGCGCCCTTGTCGCTGATGGGCCGGGACTTCGACGCCTACGAGGCCCACGGCCGCCTGGCGGTCCAGTTCGGAGAGCGGCTGCTGGACCTGCCGCCACCGCGCCTCTTTGGGCCCCACCAGTTCGCCAACGCCGGTCTGGCGGTCGCCGCCGTCCTCACCCTCGCCGACCCGCGCATCGACGAGGCCGCCATGGGGCGAGGGCTGGCCAGCGCCGTCTGGCCAGGGCGGTTTCAGCGGCTGGCCAAGGGACCGCTGGCCGAGCAGGCCAAGGCGCGGGGCGCGGACCTGTGGCTGGACGGCGCCCACAATCCGCATGCCGGCAAGGCGCTGGCCGAGTCCCTGGAACGGCTGGCGGCCCACGACGGGCGCCCCGTGGCGCTGATCGTCGGCATGCTGGGGCGCAAGGATGCGGCGAGCTTCTTCCCCTGGTTCGCGAAGCTCAGACCCAGGATCCTCACCACCGGTTTCGAATCCCAAGGGGCGACGCCCCCCGAGCTGCTCGCGCAAGCCGCCCGGGCCGCCGGCCTGGACGCGGAGGTCCAGGACGGCGTCGAGGCGGCCCTCACCCGGGCCTTGGCGTCGTCAGGCCCCGCGCCGCACGTGGTGATCTGCGGCTCGCTGCATTTCGTCGGAGATGTGCTGGCGATGACGCCGGACACCTGGCCGACCTGAGCGCCTCAGGCGGCCGCGGCGGCGACTCCAGTCTCGGCTAGCCATTCCAGGATCTTCTGCTTGGGCATCGCGCCCACCTTCATGGAGGCCATGTGGCCGTCCTTGAAGAGCATCATCGTCGGGATGCCGCGCACGCCGTAGCGCGAGGGCGTCGCCGGGCTCTCCTCGATGTTCACCTTGGCGATGGTGACGTGGCCGGCGAGCTCCTCGGCGATCTGGTCGAGCGCAGGGGCGATCTGCTTGCAGGGCCCGCACCACTCCGCCCAAAAGTCCACCAGGACCGGGCCGCTGGCCTTGAGAACCTGCTGCTCGAAGGTCTGATCCGTCACCGCCACGGTGCTCATCGACAAACTCCCTTTGGCGGGACGATCCCGCGCCTCCCATGGCGCCCATTTAAGCGCGCTCCAGACAACATCAACCTGGACCGTCGAGCGTGGCCAGGGCTTGCGCCATCAAATTCCCTGGGACCGGCATCAGCTTCGGTCCATCGGTCCAGATCAGCGCCGCCTCCACCGCCCGGCCAGGGAAGATTTCCTGGAGAACGGCCCAGTAGACGGCCATCTGCAGGACGTAGGCCGGGTCGGCCTCCTCGATACACGACGGCGAGGGCCGGTTGGTCTTGAAGTCCGCGGCCAGCACCCGAGCGGGCGCCACCAGCAGCCGGTCCAGCCGCCCGGAGACGGCGAGGCCGGCCGGCAGTTTCGGCGAGGTTCCCGCCAGGGCGACCTCGGCGCGCGAGCCCGGCCCGAAGATCGCCGAGAAGCGCGCGTCATCGAGGACGGCCAACGCCGCCGCGGCCATCTCGGCCCGCTGGGAGCCGCTCAGCTCCGGCTCGCGCGCCAGCAGCCGTTCGGCGGCGCCCGGCCGGTCGGCCGACGCCACGTCGGGCAGCAGCTGCAGCAGGCGGTGGATGAGATCGCCGCGCCGGTAGCGGCCAAGGCCGCCCGCTTCGGCGAGCGGTGAAGGGGCGGCGATCCTGGCCGACGGCGACAGCCGCGACGGCGAGATCCTGGCCGGCGCGGTTTCCGCCGGCGCCGGCCGCAGCGCCCAGGCGGGCGCCCTGGCGGGATGCGGCGCGGCCAAGGACGGGGCCGCGCTTCGAAGCGGATCGGCGCCGAACCTCTTCCCCGTCGCGCCTTCGCCCAAAGCCGCCGGCCGCGTCTGGGCGGCGATCGCCGGGTGTTCGAAGGCGCGCTCCGCCACCTCGAACCAGCTGCCGCGGAAATACCCGGGCTGGGTCTTCACCCCAGCGATGATCAGCCGGTCTCGCGCCCGGGTCAGGGCCACGTAGAGGAGCCGCAGGCTCTCGTGCTCGGCGGCGCTCTCGCGTGCGGCCCGGGCGCACGCCGAGGCCGGGCAGTCGTCGGCCTTGCGCGGCGCCCAGAGGAAGGCGCCGCCTTCGGCGGGGAGCAGGGGGCTTCCCTGCGGGGTGGCCCGGGTGGTGGTGTCCGGCAGGATGACCACGGGCGCCTCGAGGCCTTTGGCGCCGTGGGCCGTCATCACCCGCACCTCGCCGCCGGCGGGGCCGTCCGGATCGTCCTGCTCGCGCTTGACCTCGATCTCGCTCTTGGCCAGCTCGTCGAGGAACCGCTCAAGCTCGACCACGCCGCGCTGCTCGGCCGCCAGGGCCTCGGCGAGGAAAGCCTCGACGGCGTCCTCGGCCTCGCGCCCCAGGCGGGTCAGAAGCCGTTGCTTCATCGAGACGCCGGCCTCGTCGAGGCGGCTGAGCAAACGGGCGTAGAAATCGAATGGCGGGCGCGCCTCGGCTTCCGCGCGCGCCCAGGTTAGGAACCGGACCGCCGCCGCCCAGGCCGGCCGCTCGCCTGCGCGGGCCCTCAGCGCCGGCCAGAGCCGTCCGTCCCGCGCGTGGGCAAGCTCGTAGAGGGCCTCATCGTCCACTTCGCAGAAGGGCCCACGCAGCAGCGCCGCGAGCGTGAGGTCATCGTCCGGAAAGCGGACGAAGCGGCCGAGCGCCAGCAGGTCCTGGAAGGCGGCGTGCTCCGAAAGCTTCAGGCGGTCAGCGCCGCCCACCGGCGCGCCCCTGGCCTTGAGGGCGCGGATGATCTCGTGGAAAAGCGCGTTGCGGCGGCGCACCAGGATCAGCACGTCGCCCCACGCCATCGGCCGCATGGCGCCGCTGCGCCGGTCCTGCACCGCCTCCCCGCCGAGGACCATGGCCGAGACGGCCGCGGCGATCCGTCGGGCGAGCTTCTTGTTGGCGCTTTGCGGGGGATCGGCGTTCACGGGGGCCCAGGGGTCCGGGTCGTCCTGGGGCTGGGTCTCCTCCAGGGGCCAGAGCTCGACCGCGCCGCCTCGCGCGCGCGTCGCCTCGTGCCGGAGCGGGAAGGCGGCGGTGCCCGCCGGCTTCAGCGCCGCCGCCAATTCGGGCGGCTCGAACACCCGATCGACGAAGGCGAGGATTTCCGGGGTCGAGCGCCAGCTCTCCAGCAGCTGAACCTTCTCGAAGGCTCTTCCGGAGCTCCCGACGAGCGAGTCGAAGGCCTGCGCCTCGGCCAAGAACCGCTCCGGCGCGGCGCCCTGGAAGGAGAAGATCGACTGCTTCTCGTCGCCGACCGCGAACACCGTCCGGTGGCGCACCCCCGCGCCCTGGCCGATGAAGAACTCCGCGCTGAGGCTGCGCAGGATATCCCACTGGTCGGGGGTGGTGTCCTGGGCCTCGTCCAGCAGCAGATGGTCGATCCCACCGTCCAGCTTGTAGAGGACCCAGGCGGCGTCGGCGCGTATCGTCAGGAGCTCGTGCGTCCGCACGATCAGGTCCCCGAAGTCGAGCGCCCTCAGCGCCCGCTTCGCCCCCTCGTAGAGCTCGATGTAGGCCAGCGCGAGGCTGAGGGCGTGGACGCTGGCCTCGGCGACGATGGCGCCCTTGCGCTCCTCGCAGGCCGCCTCCAGCCGCGCCGCCTCGCCGGCCAGCCACTGGCGGATGGCCGGGTCGATCGCCTGCGTGGCCACCTGCTTGCGCAGCTGGCCCGTCTGGGTGCGGAAGAGCGACCACGCCTCGTCGAAGGCGCAGCCGTCCTCGAGCGCCAGCATGGCCTTGCCGAGCGCCGCGTCGGTCTTCGATCCGGCCAAGAGCGCCTCGCCCGCGCGCCGCCACTGACCCCAGCGGATCCGCCCCACCGCCGCCGCCTCGATGGCCTCGACCGAAGTGCGACGGGGAAAGCCGCAGCGGCGCCAGATGTCGGAACCGAACCCGTCCTGCTCAGCGCAGGTCTCGACGTAGGCCTGGATCGCCTGACGCTCGGCTTCGAAGCACGCGAAGAGATCGGTGAACCGCCGATAATCCAGGTCGATGGAGAAATAGGCGTAGGCCGCACCGACCGGCCCGTCGGGATCGGCAAGCGCCGCCAGGGCCACGTCCTCGCGCGCGCCGGCCGAGACCTCGCGGGCCGCGACGTCCTCGAGCACCGCGAACCCCGGCGAGACCCCGGCTTCGAGCGGGAAGCGCCGCAGCAGCTTCTCGCAGAAGGCGTGGATGGTCTGGATCTTGATCCCGCCCGGCGTCTCCAGAGCCCGGGCGAAGAGCTTGCGGGCGCGGCCGAGGTCGCGGGAGGGCTCCTCCAGATCGGCGAGCTTGGCGGCCAGCCTCTCGTCCTCCATCACCGCCCAGGCGCCCAGCTCGTCGAACAGCCGGCGCTGCATCTCGGCCGCCGCGGCCTTGGTGTAGGTGACGCAGAGGATCGCCTCGGGCGCGGCGCCCCGCAGCAGCAGCCGCGCGACCCGCTTCACCAGCGTCGAGGTCTTGCCCGAACCGGCGTTGGCGGCCACGAAGGCGGAGATCGTGGGGTCGGAGGCGCGCGTCTGCGCCCGGGCCTGGGCGGTCACGGGTCGGCTCCGTTCGGCTCGCCGCCCCCGATCACGCCCCATTCCCAGTAGCGGGCGAGGTGGTCGTAGTCACCGCCGTAGCGGCCGATGAACTGGGGCGCCGCCCAGGAGGCGTAGGGGGTGGAGGGATCGTCGAAGGCGGCGACCCGCGCCTTGAGGCCCGCAAGCGCCCTGGCCGCCAGGTCGCCCGTCTCCGGCGGCGCGCCGCGGAGCTCCTCGCGGCCGGCGATCCGCCCGCCGCTGATCCGGACATAGATCAGCCGGCCAGGCTCGGCCGGCCCGATCTCGGCAAAGCCTCCCTCTCTAAGAATCGCCGCGGTGAGGGTGAGCTGCGGGGCGAGGCCGCTTTCCACCTGCCGCGGGCTGGGCGGCGAACCGGTCTTGAAGTCCAGCACGTCGGCCTCGCCGGCGCGCAGCTCGATCCGATCGGCCTTAGCGGTGACGGTGAAGAGGCCGCCAGGGGCTTCGAACGCGAGGGCCCCGCTCTGCTCGACGAAGATCCGGGCGCCTGCCCTGCGCCGGCGCTCGAACGCCGTCACCCAGGGCGCCACGTTCTGCGCCAGCGCCCGCTCCCGCGCCAGCCTTGCCTCGGGCATGCCGGCGGTGCGCAGGGATTCCATCAGGATGGTCTCGAACACCGCCTCCGCAGCGTCGGGAAGCGCTTCCGGATGCTCGCGCGCGAACCGCTCGAGGGCGGCGTGGACGGCGGTCCCGCGCGCCAGCGCCTCCACCGGCTCGCCCGGCCGGTCCAGCCGGCGCAGGCCGAGGATGTAGCGGGCATAGATGGCGTAAGGATCGCGCAGCCAGGTCTCCACCCCGGTCACCGGCAGCTTGCGCGGCCGCGCCGCCACGGGCGGTCGGGGGGCCGGCCGCGCGGCCGGCTTGAAGTCGGCGGGAGCGTCGAGGGCGCGGGCGATCTCGAGGATGTCCTCGCGGCCGGGCACGGCAAGGCCCGCGCCCTTCACCAGAGTCTCGAGCCGCCAGATCCAGCGGGAGGCCACCGCCGGCGCCCCGCCCCGCCGCTGGGAATGGATCAGGACCACCTCCGGGGCGCTCGCCGCCTGGGCGAAGTCATGCGCCGCCAGTCCGATCCGCCGCTCCGGCGGCGGCAGGCCGAGGGCGGCGCGCATGGGCCTCGACAGGAAGGGATCGATGGGCGCGGCCGGCGGCCAGACACCCTCCTCCAGCCCCGCCAGGATCAGCCGGTCCGCCCGGATCAGCCGCGCCTCGATGGCGCCCAGGATCCTGAGGCGCGGATGGGCCGCGCCGCCGCCGCGGACGATCTCCCGGGCGAGCAGGGTCTCGATGAGCTCGGCGAACCCCGCGGGCGTGGTTTCGGGAAGCCCGTCGCTTTCGGTGATCAGGCCGGCGATCAGGCCGGCGGCCGCCTCGCCGGCGAGACCGGCCCAAAGCTCACCACCCTCGCGGCCCGCCCCCTCAGCGAGCGCCTCCAGGGTCTCGGCGAGCGCGCGCGCCGCGACCCCCGGCGGCGCCGATCCGCCTTCGAAAGGCGCCCCGAGCCACTCGGCCGCCGATCGCAGGCCCTTAAGGAGCCGCTGGCCGGACGGCGCGACCGGCAGCGCCTCGAGGTCTTCCCAGCTCCGCTGTCGCGGCCCGCGAAGGGCGAGCTCCAACCGGCCGCGCGCCTCCTCGAGCGCCGCCTCGCCGAAGCCGAAGCGGACCAGCGGATGCTTGGCGATGGCGAGCTGGAGAACCGGGTCCAGCGGATCGAGGGCGAACCGGGCGGCCAGCGAGATGAGGGCGCCGGGCGCGGTCGCGGCGAGCGGCGCGCCGGCCGAGGAATCGGCGGCGACGCCCCAACGGGTGAGCCGGGCGCTGACCCGGCGCGCGAGCGCGGCGTCGGGCGTGATCAGGGCGGCGGACGCGCCCGGAGTCTCCAGCGTTTCCCGCAGCAGCAGGGCCGCGGCGAGCGCCGCCTCTTCCTCGTTGCGCGCCGCGACCAGGCCGAGGCCCCCTAGCCCCTCGGCGATCGGGTCGATCCCTGCCGGCGCCCCTTCGGCGCGCAGGGCCGCGATCTGCGCCAGCCAGTCGGCGGTCGCCTCCGGCGGACGCAGGGCCTCGTTGACCAGCCGCCGGCGCCAGCGGCCGCGGCCGCCCGCCTCGGCGCCCCAGGGCCGGACCTGGCTGCGCTCGACGCCCGCGCGGCCCAGCAGCCGCTTGAGCCCCCCCTGGGGGTGCTGCTCGCCCACTTCGGACCAGGCGGTCTCGGCCAGGCTGAGGTCGAGGCCGGGCAGCACCACGGCGCCGTTCGGCAGGCTGGCGATGACCGCCAGGAGATCGGCGACGGCAGGGGCGCTGCCGGTTGAGCCAGCGGCCACCACCGGCTGGCGGGTGGGCTCTCGCCGCCAACGTTCGGCGAGGCGGCGCAGAAGAGCGACGCGCGGTTCGGCCACGTCCATGAGGCCGAGGTCCGAGAGCCGGCTCGGCCAGGTGGTGAGCAGCCGCCGCAGGAAGTCCGAAGAGATCTGCCAATGCCGCGCCAGTTCGGCCGGCGCTAGATCCTCCAGGCGCGGCAGCGGGAACGCCTCCTCGAGCTGGATGCTGTCCAGGAAGCTGGCTAGGGCGTCGGCAAGGTCAAGGGCTTCGGCGGCGTCCAGACTGCGGCCGGAAGCCTGATGGTCGGCCGCGAGCCGGGCCAGTTCGAAGCGCCGGCGCGCCGGCGTGATGGCCGGCGGCAGGTCGAGGGCGAGGTCGCCCGCCTCGAAAGGCGGCTCGCCCTCTTCGAGGTCGCCCAGCGCCCGGACCTGCGGCAGCAGCACCGCTTTCCCGATCCCGGCCGCCAGGAAAGCCTCGGCGAGCTCCCGCCCCGCGCGTCGGGTGGGGACCAGCACCATCGCGGCGGAAAGACCATCGGGTCCCGCCTCCGCCAGGGCCTCAGCCAGACCGCTCGCCAGATCCTCGAGGAACGGCCTGCCGGCCTCGATGCTGAACCAACGCGGCGATGCCCCCCGCAGAAAGCTCACCGTCTCTCGAGCCTCGCCTCCGCCGCCGCCAGCGAGGCCGGATCGCCCACCTGCATCCAGAACCCGTCGGGGGTCACGCCGCGCAGCCGGCCCTTGGCGGCGGCGGCCATCCACACTTGAAAGAGGGAGAAGCGCTCGGCCGCCACCTCGTAGACCCGCTGCGGATCGAGGATCTCCACCCCGAAGCAGTGATAGGGCGCTTCCGCGGCCCCGTTTCGATGCGTGAGCCGGCCGTCCTCGGCTCGGAAGAAGTCGCCGGGGGTGTCGAAGCCCATGGTGCGCGCCCTGGGTATCACGATCAGACAGGCGTCCATCCGGGCGGGGTCCCAGGCCTGGGCGACCATGGCGAGGGGATCGTCCTCGCCCTCCAGCCAGACGTAGTCGCTGTTGGCCACCCAGATGGGCGCTTCGCCGAGCAGGGCCCGGCCCTTCTTCACCCCGCCGCCGGTCTCCAGCAGGGCCGCCCGCTCGTCCGAGATCAGGATCTCCGGGCTCCTCCGCCGGGCCAGGTGCGCCTCGAGCTGGTCGGCGAAAGCGTGGACGTTGACCACCGCGCGGGTGACGCCGGCCGCCTCCAGGCGGTCGAGCGTGTGGTCGATGAGCGTCCTGCCCCCCACCTCGATCAGGGCCTTGGGACGCGCGTCGGTGAGCGGACGCATGCGGGTGCCGAGCCCCGCCGCCATCACCATGGCCACCCGAGGTCCGCTCACAGCCGCGCCGCCGCCGGAATGTTCCGATCGAGCCAGGCTGCGAGGGGCGCCAGCTCCGACGAGCCGGCGAGGCATTGGCCGAGGTAGCGCCACATCCGCGGCGTGAAAGCCCGGTACTTGGGCCGCCCGAACCCGGCCACCTGCCGGGCGAAGATGAACAGGATCCGCAGGCAATTGAGCGCGCCCAGCGCATGGTAGTCGGCCAGGAAGGCTTCGCGATCGAGCTGCGGCCGCGCGCCCAGGTATTGGGCGAGGCACGCCTGTTCGCGGTCGACCGAGACGTCGCGGCGCCCGTCGTGGAGCAGCATGGAGAAGTCCCAGGCGGGATGCGCCCGTAGCGCGTCCTGGAAATCCAGCATCCCCACCCTCGCGGCGGCCTGGCGCGTCGGCAGCCAGATGAGGTTCTCGGCATGATAGTCGCGGTGGCAGAAGACGTTGGCGCCGGCGACCGCCCTGGCGCGGATGGGCGCCCAGAAGGCTTCCCAAGCGGCTACCTCCTCGGCCGGAAAAGGCGGCAGGCCGGCGAACTTCGGCCACCACTCCAGGAACATCTCCCCGCCGGTCCTGAGCGCCAGGTCGTCGTAGACGAGCAGCGGCCAGGCGACCCCGTCGGCCTCCAGGGTGGCCGGCGGGGCCTCGGCGTGGAGGCGGACCAGCCCCTCCACCGCCGCCGCATAGAGCGGCGCCTCGTCCTCGCCCTCGGCGATGAGCCGGGCGTAGAGGCCGTCGCCCAGATCCTCGATGACCGCCAGGCCCTGGCCCGGGTCCGCGGTCAGGATCCTCGGCGCCGAAAGGCCCATCCCGCGCAGCCAGCCGGCGCAGGCGACGAAGGCTTCCACGCGTCCGGCGGCCAGCCGGGCCATGGCGTTGTAACCGAGCCCGCGGCGCTCGTCGGGCGTCGCCGCCGGCGGGCAGGGCTGGCTCTCCGCCGACGGCGGCTGGTCCATGAAGATCGCGGCGCCGCCGCCAGGCAACGTCAGCCGTTCGTAGAGACGGGTGGAGGCGTCGCCGGGCAAGGGCTGGCGGCGGGCCTCGCCGAACCCTTCCCGCCGCAAGAACTCGGCCTTCAGGCCCTCACGCTCAGAACTCAAGCGGCCGTTCCTCCCAGGCTCCGTGGGGGGTGAGACGGGCCCGCCTGTTCGGCCCGTCGACGGTCAGTTCTATGTCGAGTCGGTCCGGCGGCAGATGGTGGGCGAGCTTCTCGGCCCATTCGACCACGGCGGCGCCGTCTTCCAGGGCCTCGTCCAGGCCAAGCTCCAGGATCTCCTCCGGCCGCTCCAGCCTGTAGAGGTCGAAGTGGGCCACCGGGAAGCCCGCCGTGTCATAGGTCTGGACCAGGGTGAAGGTGGGGCTGGGCGCCTCAGTCCCCTCGCCCGCCAGCGCCCGGATCACGGCCCTGGCGAGGGTGGATTTGCCGGCGCCGAGCGGCCCGGTGAGACAGACCGCCTCACGCTTCTGGAGCACGTGGGCGATGGCGGCGCCGAGGCGGACGGTGTCGGCCTCGCGATCCAGGCGAAAGTCGCCTTCTGCAGGAAGAATCAACATGGTTGAGCCCTTTCCGGGTCGTTCCCAAGCTCGCGCTCGATATAGACCTTCAGCCGCGCGCTGGCTTCTGCGGCGTCTTGCGGCAGCTGGCCAGGATCGATGGGCGGCCCGACCACCAGCTCGAAGCGCCGCCCGCGCTTGTTCAGGAGCTCATGGAACAGGGTGACGTCGCGCAGCTCGTCCGACATGCGGTCGAAGAGATGGAAGAGCACCGGGGCGGGACCGGAAAGGCGCACCGGCAGGATCGGGGCGTGATATTTGCGGGCGACGGAGCAGGCGGTGGGCGCCCAGGCCGGGTCTTCGGTCCGCCCGCCGCGGCGGCGGGCGATCCGGCCGGCGGGGAAGATCACCAGCGCCCTTCCCGCCTCCATTGCTTCGCGGGTCCGCGAGAGCGTCAGCCTGGTCCGCTCGCGGGTGCGCTTGGCGGCGACCCACTCCACCGGGATCAGCGTCTCGGCGAACCCCGGACACACCCGGTGGGCGTCGGAGTTGGCGTAGAAGAGCAGATCCGGCCGCAGCCGCTTCAGGGCCTCGTAGACCGCCATGCCGTCGGCGACCCCGGTAGGGTGGTTGACGATCACGACCAGCCGCCCGGCCGGCGGGATGCGCTCCAGGAACCGCGCCTCGACCTTCAGGGCCAGCAGAGCCGCGCAGTATTCGAGCGCCTCGCGCCCGCCCATGCCCGCGATCGCGTCGGCCATCCGCCGCGCCTTGCTATAGTCGAGCAGGGCGTAGAGCGGCGGTCGGATCAGCGGCCAGATCGGCGAGGCGGCCAGCTTCGGCGCCCGCTCCTCGATGAGGGTGTCGACCACGTGCGCCGCGAGCGCGCTTGGGCGCGGAATCGGCGAGGCGGCGTCGGCCAGGACCATGCCGGCGAGGATGCGCTCGCCCCGAGCCTGGCCGCAAGCGCTCGCGCGCGCTCGGCGGCGGCCCGGCGGCGCGCGCCAGTTGACGGGGACGTGCGGTTCGGATTGCTGGAAGGCCGGCAGGGAGGCCAAGACCATGCGCAAGTTCCTGGGCTGGGCGGCGGCGATCGGGGTCATCGGGGCGGCTGGCGTGATTCTCTTCGCCTTCTGGGACCTCGACTGGCGCTGGCGCCCGCACACGATCACCAAGCATCAGCAGGAGATCGCTCAGATTCTGGCGCAGGCGGGCTGGGTCTCGCCCCGACTGACCGGACCCACCCTCTACATGGTCTCGTTCCGCGCCTGTCCGGACTGCATCCGCTTCGAGCGGGAGTCGCTCCCCAAGCTGCAGGCCGCCAGCGTGGACACGCGGGTGATCATGGTCGCCTTGCGCGACCGCAACGGCCAGGCCCGCTCGACCCCGGCCGAACGGGCCACGGTCGCCGAGCTGTGGATCAACCGAAGCTGGAAGCTGTTCCAGCAATGGAGCCAGGGCGCTCCGGAGGCCTGGACCGCCGCCGGCCTCGCGCCTGCGGACGGGGACGCCGCCCGGATGGCGGTGGTCGAGGCGAGCCGCAGCCTCACCGAGCGGCTCGCGCCGCTCCTGCAGGACAACGGCATCCGGTTCGCCTACCCCACCCTCGTCTGGTGGACCAAGGACGGGCGGATGCGCGGCTGCGCCTGCGAAAGCGCCAAGAGCTACCGGTACGTGGAGCAGGAGCTGGGCGCCTAACCCGTCTCCTCAGCGCGGGTTGAAGCGGGTCGAGCCCTTGATGCGCTCTCGGTTGGCGGCCCGTGTCTTCGGACCCTGACCGCGGTCAGCCTCGGTCTTGACCGGACGGCGCGTGTGGGTCTGGCCGTGCTGGGCGCCGGAAGGGGGGCCGTCGTCCTCCGGAGAGAGCCGCTCGACATCCTCGTCGGTGGTGGGGGGAATGGGGTTGGGCTCGTCGGCCATCGGCGCCTCCTCCGCCCCGAAACCCGCGTCCCGACCGCCGGTTCCGGCGCTTGAGCCGCGCCCGCCCCTCCGTTAAGGCCGCGCCGATGCCCTCGAAATTCCGCGCCGCCTACCAAACGCGTCTCCGCGAGGGCGTCATCCGGCAGGACCCGGCGCAGGCGGCGGCCGCGGCGGAGCTGGAGCGCGTGGAGGCGGACCTGGCCGATGCGCGGCCGGGCGGCTTCTTCCGCAAGCCCGAAAGCGTCCGCGGCGCCTACCTGTGGGGTCCGGTCGGGCGGGGCAAGTCCATGCTCATGGACCTCTTCTTCGAGACGGCGCCGGTCGAGAAGAAACGGCGCGTCCACTTCCATGTCTTCATGGCCGAGGTTCACCGCCTGGTGGGAACCTGGCGCAAGGGCGACGCGGGCGTGCGGCAGGTCAAGTTCGGCCAGTCGCGCGGCGACGATCCCATCGCCCCGGTGGCGGAGCTGGTGGCGCGCGGGGCACGGCTGCTGGCCTTCGACGAGCTGCAGGTGACCGACATCGCCGACGCCATGATCCTCGGGCGGCTGTTCGAGCAGCTCTTCCAGCGCGGCGTCACCGTCTGCGCCACCTCCAACCGGGCCCCCGACGATCTCTACAAGGACGGGCTCAACCGCCAGCTCTTCCTGCCGTTCATCGCCATGCTCAAAGAGAACATGGACGTGGTGGAGGTGGCCGGTCCGAAGGACTACCGGCTCGACCGGCTGCGGGCGGCCAGGACCTGGTTCTCGCCGATCGACCCGGACAACGAGGCGAGCTTCGAGCGGCTCTGGCGGGAGATGCTGGGGGGCGATGCGGAGGTGGGCGTGACCCTCGAGGTGCTGGGCCGCAAGGAGCACTGGCCGAGAGCCGCCGGCGGCCTGCTGAGGGCGCACTTCCAAAGCCTTTGCGCCAGCGCGCTCGGCCCTTCGGACTACCTCGCCATCGCCGGTCGCTTCCACACGGTGTTCATCGAGGCGGTTCCCCGCCTGACGCCCGAGCGGCGCGATGCGGCCCGGCGCCTGGCGACCTTGATTGACACCCTCTACGAGGCGCGCGCCAAGCTGGTGGCGCTCGCCGCCGTCGAGCCGGGGCGGCTCTATCCGGAAGGCGACGGCGCCTTCGAATTCCAGCGGGCGGCGTCGCGACTCGAGGAGATGCGCTCGGCCGAATGGCTGGAGGCTTAGCCACCGGCCGGGCCACAGGAGCGCGTTCCGCAGAAGCGGGATCGCTCGTGCGATCAGAACGCGCTCCAGATTCTTGAATTCAGAGCACGATTCAACCATCAGGCGGCCCCGCCCGATCGCATCGTGGTCTGGGGCCGCCGCGTTGACACCCCGCCCCCCGCGCTTAAAAGACCCGCGTCGAGGGAAAGGGGACTTCATGGCTGACAGCGCCCGGGGTGCGAGACCAAGGCCCCTCTCGCCGCACCTGCAGATCTGGCGCTGGCACGTGACCATGGCCGGCTCGATCCTGCATCGGGTCAGCGGCGTGGCGCTCTACCTCGGGGCGCTGATCCTGATGGGATGGGCGCTCTGCCTGGCCTCCGGACCGGAGTCCTATCAGACCTTCAAGGAGCTGGTCGGCTCGCGGCTGGGCCGCTTCGTCCTGTTCATCATCACGCTCTCGGTCTTCTACCACCTCGCCAACGGGATCCGGCACCTGGCCTGGGACGCCGGTTACGGCTTCAACATCAAGACCGCCGACCTGACCGGCGTTGCGGCCATCACCTTCGCCATCGTCGCGGCGGCCGCCATCTGGTTCCTCGCCTCGATGACGGGAGCGCTCTGATGGCGGTGATCCGCACGCCGCTCGGACGGGCCAGGGGCCTCGGATCGGCGAAACACGGAGTCGGCCACTTCATCGCCCAGCGGGTGACCGCCGCGGCCCTGGTGGTCCTGGTGCTCTGGAGCATCACCGGGGTGCTTCAGCTCGCCCGCGGCGACTATGACGATGCGGTGAACTGGCTGCGCTCGCCGGTGAACGCGGGCCTCGCCATCCTGCTGGCCATCGCCGCCTTCTGGCACATGCAGCTCGGCATGCGGGTGATCATCGAGGACTACATCGCCAAGCCGACGACCAAGGCGGCGCTGCTGATCCTGAACGTCTTTGTCTGTTGGGGCGCGGCGGCGATCACCATCCTGTCGCTGCTGAAGGTCGCCCTGGGCGCGGGAACGGTGATCTGATGGCCGCCTATGATCTGATCGACCATCGGTTCGACGTCGTGGTCGTGGGGGCCGGCGGTTCCGGCCTCAGGGCCGCGCTCGGCTGCGCCCAGGCGGGACTCAAGACCGCCTGCATCACCAAGGTCTTCCCCACCCGCTCGCACACCGTGGCCGCCCAGGGCGGCATCTCGGCCAGCCTCGGCAACATGGGCGAGGACGACTGGCGCTGGCACATGTACGACACGGTCAAGGGGTCGGACTGGCTGGGCGACCAGGACGCCATCGAGTACCTGGTGCGCAACGCCCCCGCGGCGGTCTATGAGCTGGAGCACTGGGGCGTGCCCTTCTCGCGCACGCCGGAGGGCAGGATCTACCAGCGCGCCTTCGGCGGCATGACCCGCAACTACGGCGAGGCCCCGATCCAGCGCACCTGCGCGGCCGCCGACCGCACCGGCCATGCGATGCTGCACACCATGTACGGCCAGTCGCTGAACCACGACGTGGAGTTCTTCATCGAGTACTTCGCTCTCGACCTGATGATGGACGAGGGCGTCTGCCGGGGGGTCACCGCCTGGAAGCTCGACGACGGGACCCTGCACCGGTTCAGCGCCCAGGCGACGGTGATCGCCACCGGCGGTTATGGGCGGGTCTACTTCTCGTGCACCGGCGCCCACACCCAGACCGGCGACGGCGCCGGCATGGTGCTGCGCGCCGGCCTGCCGCTGCAGGACATGGAGTTCGTCCAGTTCCATCCGACCGGTATCTATGGGGCGGGCTGCCTGATCACCGAAGGCGCGCGGGGCGAGGGCGGGTACCTCACCAACTCCGCAGGCGAGCGGTTCATGGAGCGGTATGCGCCGTCGGTGAAGGACCTGGCGCCCCGCGACATGGTCAGCCGCGCCATGACCATGGAGATCCGCGAGGGCCGCGGGGTGGGTCCGAAGAAGGACCATATCTTCCTCCACCTCGACCACCTGGACCCGAAGCTGCTGCACGAGCGCCTGCCGGGCATCTCGGAGACCGCCAAGATCTTCTCCGGGGTGGACGTCACCAAGGAGCCCATCCCGGTGCTGCCCACCGTCCACTACAACATGGGCGGCATCCCCACGACCTATCACGGCGAGGCGGTGACGCTGGCGGACGGAAATCCCGACCGGCTGATCCCCGGCCTGATGGCGGTGGGCGAGGCGGCCTGCGTCTCGGTGCACGGCTCCAACCGCCTGGGCTCCAACTCCCTGTGCGACCTCGTCGTCTTCGGCCGCGCCGTCGGCCTGCGGTGCGGCGAGACCCTGAAGGCCGGCGCCAACCAGCCGGAGCCGAAGCCCGCCTGGAGCGACGCGCACCTGGAGCGTTTCGACCGGCTGCGGCACGCCAATGGCGGAACCTCCACCGCGGCCCTGCGGCTCGAGATGCAGCTGGCCATGCAGGAGGACGCGGCTGTCTTCCGGACCGGCGAGACCCTGAAGTCCGGGACCGAGCGGCTGGCGCGCGTCTGCGAGAAACGTCCCGACCTCAAGGTCTCCGACCGCGGCCTCATCTGGAACACCGACCTCGTGGAGACCCTGGAGCTCGAGAACCTGATCTCCCAGGCGACGGTGACGGTGAACGGCGCCCTCAACCGCACCGAGAGCCGCGGCGCCCACGCCCGCGAGGACTTCCCCGAGCGCGACGACCAGCACTGGATGAAGCACACCCTGGCCTGGTTCGACGACGCCACCGGGCGGGTGCGGATCGACTACCGGCCGGTCCACATGCAGCCGATGTCCAACGATATCGCCTCCATCCCGCCGAAGGCGCGGGTCTACTGAGGCTTTCCTAAGCTTCACTATTCGCAGGTTGAAATCCCGCCTAGGCTGAGGTGCGCGCTTCAGGAGGAGGCGATGACCGACGCCGCCGCGGGCCAAACGCCGCTCCCGAGATTGACCATCGGCCCCGGAGGCTGGGGCCGAAAGGCCATCCTGGTCTTCGTCCTCGCCGTTCTGATGGCGATCCCCGGCCTGTTCGTCTTCGCCCTGGTGGCCGACAGAACCCACCGCGCCCAGACCGTGACCCAGGAAGTTTCCGCCCTGCAGGGGGGCGCGCAGCATCTCCTGGGGCCGATGCTCGTCGCGCCCTACGTCATTCCGCCGCCGCCCCGCCCGCCGGGCGACACGAGCGCCAGCGCAACGCCGGTGACGGGCTGGTACCTGGTCTCGCCGGAGACGGGGTCGGCCCGGCTGACGGTCGAGGCCGCGTCGCTCCACCGGGGGATTTTCGAGGTTCCGGTCTATGACGCGCGGGCGGAGCTCGTGGCGAGGTTCGCCCCGCCGCCCAAGAGCCTCAACCTGGCCAACGGCGGCGTAGTGGACTGGAGCCAGGCGCGCCTGGTGGTGGGCCTGTCGGACCTGCGCGGCGCCAAGAGCGACTTCGCCGGCGAGCTGGCCACGGCCGCTGGCGGCGGTGCGGTGGGCTTCGGGCCCGTCTCCGGCCTCGACCTCGGGTCGGGCGGCGATTCCGGCGGATCGAACGGGGGGTTCGACTACGCCACCGCTCCGGCCGCGGCGCTCACGTCAGCCCCGGACGGCGGTACGGTGAAGCTGTCGGTGCGGTTCACCGGCGCCGAACGGATCAGCGTGCTTCCCTTCGCCAAGTCGACCACGGTGTCGGTGACCAGCGACGGCGGCTCGCCCTCCTTCGACGGAGGCTTCCTGCCGGACCATCGCTCGCTCACCGGCCACCGCTTCAGCGCCGTCTGGAACGTGCCCTTCATCGCCCGCGGCCTCTCCGATCACGGGACGCTGTCGGCGCTCTCGGTGAGCGCGCTGAGCGCCAAGGACCTCGGCGTCACCTTCGTGCCGGCCAACAATCCCTACACGAACGTCGGGCGGGCGCTGAAGTATGCGGTGATGTTCGTGGGGCTCGTTTTCCTCACCTTCTTCGTGTTCGAGGCGCTGTCGGGCCGACGGCTGCACCCGGCCCAGTACCTGATGATCGGGCTCGCCCAGATGGTCTTCTACCTCTTGCTGCTCAGCCTTTCGGAGTACGTGGGCTTCGACCTCGCCTTCACGGCGGCCGCCACCGCCACCGTGGCGCTCATCGGCCTCTACGCCGGCGCGGCGTTCCGCAGCCGCGCCTACGGAGGCCGGGCGCTGGCGATCTTCGCGGTCGTCTACGGCCTCATCTATCTCCTGATGCGGCTGGAAGACTTCGCGCTGCTGGCCGGATCCCTCGCCACCTTCGTCGGGCTGGCGCTGGCCATGTACCTGACGCGGAACATCGACTGGTACGGCCCCCGGCCGGCGCAGGACGCGAAGGCGCCGCCCGGAGCGCCGGGCGCGTAGACAACCGGCCGCGCGCCGGTCTAGGACCGCTCAAACGAACGCAAAGGAAGGCGATGGTCCAGCTTCTGCTTCCGAAGAATTCCAGGGTCGGCAAGGGCAAGCGCCATCCGGCGCCGGCGGGGGCCGGGAAGGTCAAGACTTTCCGGGTCTATCGCTACGATCCGGAGACCGCCGAAAACCCGCGCTGGGACGAGTACGAGGTGGACGTCGATTCCTGCGGCCCGATGGTCCTCGACGTGCTCATCCACATCAAGAACACCATGGACCCGACCCTGGCGTTCCGCAGGTCCTGCCGCGAGGGGGTTTGCGGCTCCTGCGCCATGAACATCGGCGGGCGCAACACCTTGGCCTGCACCCACGGCTGGGCCGAGATCCCGGGCCGGGAAGTGGTCGTCGCGCCCCTGCCGAGCCAACCGGTGGTCAAGGACCTGATCCCCGACCTCACCCTCTTCTACGCCCAGTACGCCTCCATCGAGCCCTGGCTGCACACCGAGACGCCGGAGCCCCAGAAGGAGTGGCGCCAGGCCCCCGAGGACCGCGAGAAGCTCGACGGCCTTTACGAGTGTATCCTCTGCGCCTGCTGCTCCACCTCCTGCCCCAGCTACTGGTGGAACGAGGAGCGGTTCCTGGGCCCGGCGGCGCTGCTCCACGCCTATCGCTGGATCATCGACAGCCGAGACGAGGGGACCGGCGAGCGGTTGGACGCGCTGGAAGATCCCTTCAAGCTCTATCGCTGCCACACGATCATGAACTGCGCCCAGGTCTGCCCGAAGGGACTCAACCCCTCCAAGGCGATCGCCGAGGTCAAGAAGCTGTTGGTGGAGCGGGTAGTTTAGCGCAGCCACCGGGACGTTGACGTTCCGGATGTTTGTCTGCATCGAACGATCATGAACGATTCCGAGCCAGGCGTGGTCATCGTCGGGGCGGGCCACGCCGCCGGCACCGCCGCCGCCCTCCTGCGGCAGTACGGCTATGCGGGCGCCATCACCCTGGTCGGCGACGAGCCGATCGCCCCCTATCAGCGACCACCGCTCTCCAAGGCCTGGCTGAAGGGAGAGGCGGACGCCGAGTCGCTGATGCTGCGGCCCCTCGGCTTCTACGCCGAGCAACGGATCGAGCTGATCTGTGGGGTGAAGGCGACCGCCATCGACCGGGCGGCCAAGACCGTGGCCCTCGCGGACGGACGCAGGCTCGCCTACCAGACGCTGATCCTGGCCACCGGCAGCCGCGCCCGGCCCTTGCCGATCCCCGGGGCGGACCTGCGCGGAGTGTTGTCGCTCCGCTCGGCGGCGGACGCCGAGGAGCTCAAGGCGGCGCTCGGACCCGGCAAGCGCCTGGCGGTGATCGGCGGGGGCTACATCGGCCTGGAGGCGGCCGCGTCCGGCCGAGCGCTCGGCGCGGAGGTCGTGGTGCTGGAGAAGGAGCCGCGGATCCTCGCCCGGGTCGCCTGCGAGACCCTCTCGAGCTTCTTCACCGCCTATCACCAGGCCCGGGGCGTGAAGTTCGAGCTTGGCGCGGCCATCGAGTCCTTCGTCGGCGCGGGCGGGCGCGTCACCGGCGTCAAGCTCGCCGACGGGCGGGTGATCCCCTGCGACGAGGCCCTGGTGGGGGTCGGGGCGGCGCCGAACGAGGAGCTGGGGCGCGACGCGGGCCTCGAGTGCCGCAGCGGCGTAGTCGTGGACGAGGACGCACGGACGAGCGACCCGGCCATCTTCGCGATCGGCGACGTCACTCAAAGGCCGATGCCACTCTACGAGCGCACGTTCCGGCTCGAGAGCGTGGCCAACGCCCTGGAGCAGGCCAAGCAGGCCGCCGCGGCGATCGCCGGCAAGCCAAGGCCGGCGCCGGAGGTCACCTGGAACTGGTCGGACCAGTACGATCTGAAGCTGCAGCTGGCCGGCGTCGCCTTCGATACGGACGACATCGTGGTTCGCGGCGACCCCGGCGCCGCCAGGTTCGCGGTGTTCCACCTGCGCGGACCGGTGATCCGGGCGGTGGAGGCGGTGAACGCGCCCGCCGAGTTCATGGCAGGGCGCCTGCTCATCGGCCAGGCGAAGCCAGTTGACCGGGCGAGGCTTGCGGACCCAGCCATTTCCATGAAAGAGGTCGCCGCCGCCTGACGGCGAGGGAGTTGATGGCCAAAATTACCTACATCGAATTCAGCGGGACTGAACGCGTCGTCGAGGTCGCCAAGGGGCTCTCGGTGATGGAGGGCGCGATCAAGAACAACATTCCCGGCATCGACGCCGACTGCGGCGGCGCCTGCGCCTGCGCCACCTGCCACGTCTACGTCGACGAAGCCTGGCGCGAGAAGGTTGGCGAGCGCTCGGACATGGAGGAATCGATGCTCGATTTCGCCGAGAACGTCCAGCCGAACTCTCGCCTGTCCTGCCAGATCAAGGTGAGCGACGAACTCGACGGCCTGATCGTGCGCACGCCGGAGAGCCAGCACTAGAGGGAGTTGAGTTGGGGCTGAATCGCTCCTCTCATCGTCCCCCCCGACGGCCTGCAAGGTCGATCCGGGGCCGGACCCTCCGGTCCTCAGACGAACTCCAGCTTGGCGTGGCCCGTCCGGCCCCCTTCGCCAGGGGTGCCGGGCGGATTGTTCTATCTATCCCAACGCGATTTAGCCCCCGGCTGCGGACCTAGAACAGCTCCGGCGCGGCGACCGCGCCCTGGGCCGCTTCCGGAAGGTGGCAGGTGAACACCGAGCCGGCGCCCGGCTCGCTCTCCAGCGCCACCCAGCCGCCGTGCAGCTCCACCAGCGCCTTGACCAGCGCCAGGCCCAGGCCCGGCCCGCCCTGGTCGCGGCCGACGAAGCGGTCGAAGATATGGGCCTGGACGTGGAAGGGGATGCCGCGGCCGGTGTCGGCCACCGAGAGTCGGACCTCGCCCTGCGCGCGCTCGGCGCTCAGCGTCACCACGCCGGCCGCGGGCGTCTGGCGCAGGGCGTTCTCGATCAAATGGTCCAGGGTCTGGCTAAGACGCCGCGCGTCGCCGCGGATCAGACCCACGTCGGTCCCCTCGGTGAGCCGGACCTCCACCCTGCCAGCCTCCGCCATCCTGGCCCAGCGCGACATGGCCTCCTCCAAGAGGCGCCCCACGTCGACGTCCTCCAGGACGAGCGCCATCTCGCCGGCGTCGATCTGGGCGATGTCCAGCACATCGTCGATGGAGCGGACCAGGTGGGTGGCCGCCGTGCGGACCGCCGCGACGTGGGCCCGGCCGCGCTCGGAAAGGCCCTCGCCAGCCCGTTCCAGCAGCTCGGAATAGCCGATGATGGTCGTAAGCGGGGTGCGCAGTTCGTAGGAGACGTTGCCGACGAATTCGCGCTTCAGCCGCTCGGCTTCGGCCAGCGCCGCCTCGCGGTCGCGCAGCGCCCCCTCCAGACGCCGCGTATCGGTGACGTCCGAAAAGCCGATCAGGGTCGCGCCGTCGGGCAGCGGGCGGGACTGGAAGGCCACGATCCGGCGATCGGCGGTGGTCACCTCGTCGCTGATTGGCGCGCGCGCCTTGGGGTCCGGATCGGTGACCCGGGCCTTCAGGTCGCGCCAGAACTGACGGTCGTGAAGCCTCGGGAGGCAAAGCTCGACCACGCTCTCGAAGTCCTGCGCGGCCGTCAGCTGGGCGCCGCTGACGCTCCAGAAGCGTTCGAAAGCCTCGTTATGGAGCTTGAGCCGTCCGTCGGAGCCGAACACGGCCACCGCATCGGTGAGCTTGTCGAGGGTCGCCTGCTGGACCTGGATGAGGGCGTTGAACTCGGCCTTCAGCTTCAGCTCGTCGGTGATGTCGGCGAAGATCAGCAGCAGCCCCCCGGAGAGGTGCGGCTGGCGCACGACCCGCAGCGTCCGCCCGTCCGGCAGCCGCCACAGATCCTCGGCGGGCGCGAGGGACTCGTAGGCCGCCAGCTCGGCGGTCTTCCACTTCGCGAAATCGGCGGTCTCCGGCAGGCGCCGGCGCTGGCGCAGCCGGTCGAGCAACTCCCCGTGCCCCGGCCGCTCGGCCAGCCAGGCCGGCTCCAGCCCCCAGAGCTCGGCGAAGGCGGCGTTGTGGAACTGCAGGCGGCGCTCGGCGCTGAAGATCGCCACCCCCTCGCGGATCTGGTTCAGGGTCTGGTCCTGAACCTCGGCCTGGCGGCGCAGCGCCTCGCCCGCCCCCTCCGCCTCGGTCACGTCTTCGCTCCAGACGCCCACCGCCCCGCCGTCGAGCGGCCCGGCGGTCAGCTTCAGGGCGCGCCGGCGGCCGTCGAGGGTCGTCCAGCGCACCGCTTCGCGCCGCTCGCCGGTTCGCGCCGCCTCCCGCGCCAGATCGTCGGCCGCCCGATCGAAGGTGAGCCCCTTGGCGGTCGCGGTCTCGACGTTCTCGGCGCCCGCCGCCGCCAGCCAGGCCCGATTGACGAATGCTGGCGCCCCGTCGCTCGCAGCCATCCAGGCCGGCGCGTCGTGCAGGTCCACGAAGGCCGCCAGGCGGGTGGCGCTCGGGAGCGCCGCCGTCTCCGATTTGGCCGCCGGCGACAACCGGATCCAGGCCAGGGCGCCCCTCGCCCGCCCCTCGACCCTGACCGCGCCCGCCGGTCCCGGCGCCTCGAAGTCGCAGGCCGCGCCGTTCTCGGCCAGGTTCCGGATCCGGGAGCGGCAGAGCGGGTCGGCGGCGTAGAGCGCATCGAGCACCGCCCGCGCGTCGGCGCCGGCCGCGCCCAGCCGCTCGGCGCAGGCCGCGAGGGCTTCCGCGCCGGCCGCCAGCCGCGCCTCGGGGCCGTCCATCTGCAGGAGCGCCGCGCCGAAGGCCTCGAGCGAGGCCTCGAGCGCGCCCTGGCCGCCTTGAGCCGCGGCCCGGGCTGAGCCGCCGGCGCGCCGGCCGCCCTGGCTCACGAAAGCCCAGAGCGCCGCCGCCACCGCCAGGCAGGCCGCACCGATCGCGGCGGCGAGCAGCAGCGCCTGAAAGTCCATTGAGCCCCGCCCGAATCAGTGCGGCCAGCATAGGCCGGGGGCCCGCCGCTGGCGATGCGCGCGACGCGTTCCTTTGGGGGCGAGGAAGGCGCATATGATGAGCCGATGACCGCCATCCTCTACCCTGTGGCCCATGACGCCGAGGAAGCCCTCGACCGTCCCCTGGGGCGGGCGGCCCGGGCGCGGCAGGCCGGCGACATCGCGGCCGGGGCGGTCCGCTTCGTCACCGAGGAGGTCGGTCCCGCCTTCCCGAGCCGGGAGGCGGCGCTCGACGCCTACGCCGGGCGCCTGGATGACGAGCGGCCGGGCAAGGCGGCCCAGCCGGCCCCTGAGGATCGCTACTGCCAGCTGCGCGAGGTGATCGCCGCCTCCGCCGCGCCGCCGCCGGCCGAGCCCGCCTTTGTCGCCGGACGGCGCTGGCCGAAGCCGCCGCGCAAAGCCCCGGCGCACGCCTTCCGGCTGTCGATCTCCTATTGGCGGATCGGCTCGGCCGAACAGCAGGTCGCGCCGGTCGGCCAAGCGCGCACCGCCCGGCGGCGCTCGGCGGCGGCCCAGCTGAGCGCCGAGGAGCTGCGGGCGATGGCGAACCAGCCGCTGCGGCCGGTGCGCCCCCAACAGCCGCTGGAGGTCGGCCTGTTCGAGAACCCGGCGCCCGAAGCCCCCCACATTCTGATCCCCGATGACTGACGGGGAGCTCTGGCGCGACGCGCCTGCGCCCTCCCTGGATGATTTCGCCGCCATCGCCGAATCGGCCTTCGCCGGGCTGCCCGCGCCGTTCCGCAGGCTCGCCGGCGAGGTGATCTTCCGGATCGACGAATTCGCGTCGGACGAGGTGCTGGGCGACCTGGGCCTGGAAGACCCCTTCGAGCTCACCGGCCTCTATCAGGGGCTTGCCCTCGACCGCCGCTCGATCCTGGACCCCGCGCCCGAGCCGGCCCGGGTCTTCCTCTATCGGCGCCCGATCCTCGACGAATGGGCCGAGCGGGGCGACGTGACCCTGGCCGAGCTGATCACCCATGTCCTGATCCACGAGATCGGCCACCACTTCGGGCTCTCCGACGCCGACATCGAGGCGATCGAGAGCGGCCGTCGCTGAAAGAGCTTCGCCGCAGGGGCGCCCCATGGCAGGCTGACCCCCATCGTCGGGCCTTGAGCGGCGAAGGGGAGGACATCCGATGCAGACTCATCCGCTGGTGGCGATCGTCACCCTGCTGGCCCTGCTGCTCTACTTCTTCATGAGCGCGCGCGTCGGCCGCGGACGGATCAAGTACGGCGTGGCGGCGCCGGCGGTCACCGGCCACCCCAACTTCGAGCGCGACTACCGGATACAGATGAACACCCTGGAATGGCTGCCGCTGTTCCTGGGCTCCCTCTGGCTCTACGCGATCTATTGGAACGACGACGCGGTCCCGGCCGCGATCGGCGGGGTGTGGATCGTCGGGCGGATCCTCTACATGACCGGCTACGCCCGCGAGCCCGCCGCCCGCGGACCCGGCTTCGGCGTCCAGGCCCTCGCCGCCGGCGTGCTGCTGTTCGGCGCGCTGGGGCGCATCGTCTGGACGCTCGTCCAGCACCGCAGCTGAGGCGTCCTGTCAGCAGTTCGCCTCCACTGCTGCTAAGACCCTGAAATTGCGGAACTTTACGAATTGCGACAGCATTGATTCGTAGAATGGCGCAGCTGGCGTCAATTCGGAGACGGTGATGTCGCAGACGGATTTTTCCCGGCAGCTGCTGCGGGGCGAGCGGCTGACCACCACCGAGGTGATCTACTACATGCCCGATCACCCGGACCTGCTGCAGCGCTTCCTGTGGCAAACCCTTGATATCCCGCCTGAATTTCCAAGAGTGCACAAATTCCTGCTGTTCTGGCGCCAAGAGATCCAGGCGGTGATCCACTCGGTGACCTGCTCGGCGGCTGGCCTGGTGTCGCCGGCGCGGCTCGAAGTCTCGCGGGAAATCGCCAGCCTCCACTAGCCGCGGCTTTCCCGAACCGGGCTGCAGGCTGTACGTTTCCTAAACAGGGGACGTTGCAGGCGCCGAATACCCCGGCGCCTCGCCCAGGAAGGATGGCTTCTTAGATGAACCGAACCTTGGCCGTCATCGCCGCCGTCGTCGCTCTCGGCGTCGGCCTGTCGGCTTGTGAAACGCCCACGCCGTACCAGCCCCTCTCCACCCACAACGCCACCTCGGGCGGCTTCACCGACCAGCGGCTGGACGCGAACCATTTTCGGGTGACGTTCGAAGGCAACAGCATGACCTCGCGTCAGCGGGTGGAGAACTATCTCCTCTACCGGGCGGCGGAGCTCACCGCGGGCCAGGGCTACGACTGGTTCGAGATGGTGATGCGCGACACCACCAATCACCAGAGCTCCTATGTCGACCCGGCTTTCGGCTTTTACGGCGGATGGAGCCCCTACTGGCGCTATCATGGCGGCTGGGGCTGGCGCAGCTGGGACCCCTTCTGGGGCGATCCCTTCTGGGCCGACAGTTACGACATCCACACGATCGACCGCTACGAGGCGAACGCCGAGATCGCCATGGGTCATGGCCCGAAGCCGGCGCGCGCCTTCGACGCGCGCGAGGTGATGCAGAACCTCGGCCCGAGCATCGTCAAGCCGAGCTGAGGCTGGAGCGCTCGGCGCCGAATCGCGATCCGCGGCCAGGCCGCTCCGCCCGACCGACGGATCTAGCCGCCGCTCTTGAGCACCTCGGCCAGCAGTCGCCCCTCGGCCGAGCGGGCTGACCCTGCCCGCCAGGCCAGCACGATCTGGCGCGCGGGATGATCGGCGGCGAGCGGACGCACCACCACCTGGGCGGCGTCGGCCAGGCCAGCTTCCACCGCCATGGCGGGCAGGAACGAGACCCCGAGCCCCGAGCCCACCATCTGGACGAGGGTCGGCAGCGAGGTGGCCGCGAAGGGCGCCTCCGCCTCGGGCCGCCGCGAGGGGAGGCCACAGGCGGCCAGGGCATGCTCGCGGAGACAGTGGCCGTCCTCCAGCAGGATGAGGTCCTCGCCCTCGAGCTTGGCGGGCGGTACCCTGGCCTCGGCGGTGAGCGGGTGATTGGCGGGGAAGGCGGCGAGCAGCTCGTCCTCGCCAATGTCGGCCCATTCGAGACCGGACATGTCGTAGGGCAGGGCCACCAGCGCCGCATCGAGGGCGCCGCTGCGCAGCGCCGCCAGCAGGCGGCCGGTGAGGTCTTCGCGGAGATAGAGCTTCAGCTTCGGGAAGCGCGTGCGCAGGACCGGCAGGGCGCGGGGCAGCAGGAACGGGGCGACGGTGGGGATGACGCCCAGCCGGAAGCGCCCCGCCAGCGGCTGTCCGGCGCCGCGCGCCGCCTGCACGAGGTCCTCGGCCTCGGCGAGGATCGCCGCGCCCCGCGCCGCCGCCGCTTCGCCGGCGGCGGTCAGGATGACTCCCGACCGGCTGCGGTCCACCACCGGCGCGCCCAGGATCTTCTCGAGCTCCTGAACGCCGGCCGAGAGGGTCGGCTGGGTGACGTGCGCCGCCTCGGCGGCGCGGCTGAACGAGCGGTGCTCGGCGAGAAGCTTCAGGTATTGGAGCTGGCGCAGGGTGGGGAGCATCGGGATCGGGATATAGGCGTAATCGATCGCCGCTCCAAATCGGATAGAGCCGGCTTGTTTGCACCGTTCTTGACGGCTAAGGCGGGCCCAAGAGCGTGTTGGAATGACCGATTCAGGTGGACCTTGGAGCCGAGAGGCGCAGACCGAGCGGGCGCCTGCCGGGCGGCCGGCTCGCATGCGGCGCAGGCTGACGCTCTGGCTGGCGCTGCTGGGCCTCTCCGCGGCGGGCCTCGGGTTGCTGCTGTGGCTTGCCCAAGGAGAGCTGCACGGGACGGACTGGGCGGATGCGGCCTACCTTTTCGGCCTCCTGGCGCTGGTTTCCAGCGGCGTCGTCTACGCGCGAAGGATCGAGCTCGGCCGCACCCTCAGGAACATGGCCATATGGGCTCTGATCGCGCTCGGGGCGGTGACCGCCTACGTGGTGCGCGATGACGTGGCCGGATTGGCGCTCCGTGTGCGGGGGGCGCTCTTTCCCGCCTACGCCGTCGCACGGTCGCCGCGGTCGCTCACCATCGACCAGAGCGCGGACGGCCATTTCTACGTAGTCGTCCAGGCGGACGGGCAGAACATCCGCTTCATGATCGATACCGGGGCGAGCAACGTCGTGCTCAGTCCGCAAGACGCCTCGCGGATCGGTCTCGATCTTCAGTCCCTGCGCTTCGACGAGCCGTCCGCCACCGCCAACGGCGTCGGCTACGGCGCCCCGGCGGTGGTTCGCAGCTTGGCGGTTGGTCCCATCCGCCTCTCGGACGTGCCCGTATCCATCGACCGGGCGCCAATGGCGACGTCCCTGCTGGGGATGAGCTTCCTGCGCCGGCTGGAATCCTTCGAGGTCCGCGGCTCGCAGCTCATACTTCGTTCGCGCGGCTGAGTGCAGGCGCCCGTTTCTAGGAGCCCCCTCGGTTGACGGGCCGGCGGCCGGAGCGCATAAGCGCGCGCTTCCGGCGCAGCGCCAGCTACGCCTCCACCGCCACGACCCCCATATGTGATGAGCATTATGGGACGAGGGCGGCGAGGACCCCCGTCCGCGTGATCGCGCACGGGGGCGTTCGGCGCTGAGCGATTGGAGTTGGTGATGTTCGACGGGCTTACCGAACGGCTATCCAGCGTCTTCGACCGGCTCTCGGGACGCGGCGTCCTTTCCGAGAAAGACGTCGACGAGGCGCTGCGCGAGGTGCGCGTGGCCCTCCTGGAGGCCGATGTCGCCCTGCCGGTGGTCCGTGAGTTCGTCGCCAAGGCCAAGGAGGCCGCGTCGGGCGAGGCGGTGATCCGGGCGGTCAAGCCGGCCGACCAGGTGGTCAAGATCGTCTACGACGGCCTCGTGGAGATGCTGGGCGGCGAGGCGCCCGAGCCGCTCCGCCTGTCGCTCAACCCGCCGACGGTGATCATGATGGCCGGCCTGCAAGGCTCGGGCAAAACCACCATGACCGGGAAGCTCGCCCTGCGCCTGGCGCGGACCGAACGCAAGAAGGTGCTGGTGGCCTCCCTGGACGTGCGCCGGCCGGCGGCCATGGAGCAGCTGGCGATTCTGGCGACGCAGGCCGAGGCCCAGAGCCTGCCGATCGTCGCCGGTCAGGCGCCGGCCGACATCGCCCGGCGCGCCCTCTCGGCGGCGCGGCTTGGCGGCTACGACGTGCTGATCCTCGACACCGCCGGGCGCACCACCCTCGACGAGGCGATGATGGCCGAGGCCGCCGACATCGCCCGCATCGCCCAGCCGGCCGAGACTCTCTTGGTGGCCGACAGCCTCACCGGCCAGGACGCGGTGCGCACCGCCAAGGCCTTTCACGAGCGGCTGCCGCTCACCGGCCTCGTCCTCACCCGCACGGACGGCGACTCCCGCGGCGGGGCGGCGCTTTCCATGCGCGCGGTCACCGGGCTGCCGATCAAGTTCCTGGGGACCGGCGAGCGGGTGGACGCTCTCGACGTCTTCGACGCCCGCCGCGTGGCTGGCCGCATCCTCGGCCAGGGCGACGTGGTGGCCCTGGTGGAGAAGGCCGCCGCCGACCTCGATCACGCCAAGGCCGAGCAGATGGCCCGGCGCCTGGCCAAGGGCAAGTTCGACCTCGACGACCTTTCGGACCAGCTCGCCCAGATGGAGAAGATGGGCGGCATGGAAGGGGTGCTCGGCCTGCTGCCGGGGGTCCAGAAGGTCAAGAAGCAGCTCGCCGAGGCCAACATCGGCGACACCATGGTCCGCCGGCAGCGGGCGATCATCAGCTCGATGACCAAGGTCGAGCGCAAGAAGCCCGACATCCTGCAGGCGTCCCGCAAGCGGCGCATCGCCGCCGGGGCCGGCGTCGAGGTGGCCGAGATCAACCGCCTCCTGAAGCAGCACCGGCAGATGCAGGACGCCTTCAAGTTCATGGCCAAGGACGGCGGGCGAAGCTTCGCGCGCCTGGCCGGCATGATGGGCGGCGGCGGCTTCGACCGGCTGAAGGCCATGGGCGGCGGCAAGCTTCCCGAGGGCCCCGCCTCCGCCGCGCCGCCGTCCGGCCTTCCAGGCCTGCCCGGCCTGGGCGGCCCCGGCCCCAATCCCGGCGCCCTCCCCGGCCTGGGCGGGGGCGGATTCAACCCATTCAAGAAACCCTGAACACGGAAACCAAGACGGACATGCTCAAGATTCGCCTCGCCCGCGGCGGCGCCAAGAAGCGGCCCTACTATTCGGTGGTGGTGGCCGACAGCCATTCGCCCCGGGACGGGCGGTTCATCGAGAAGGTCGGGACCTACAACCCCCTCCTGAAGAAGGACGACCCCCAGCGCATCACCCTGAAGACCGAGCGGATCAGCGAATGGCTCGGCAAGGGCGCCCAGCCCACCGACCGGGTGGCCCGGTTCCTCTCCGCTCAGGGTCTGGCGAAATGGACCCCCGGCTCCAACCCCAAGAAGGGCGAGCCGCACGCCAAGGCCAAGGAACGGGCCGAAGCCCGGGCCGAGCGCGCCGCCCAGGCCGCCGCCGCCCCCGAACCGGCCGAGGAAGCACCGGCCGAGGAATCCCCGGTCGAGGCAGCCCCGGACGAGGCGAGCGCGGAAGAAGCGCCGGCGGCCGCGGCCGAGGTCGCCGCCGCCGAGGCCGCCCAGGACGAAGGGGGCGAGGCCGCCGCCGAGGGCTAGGCGCTTGGCCGACCGCCTGATCCTGGTGGGGCGGGTCGCCGGAGCCTTCGGCGTCAAGGGCGAGCTTCGGATCACCGCCTATACCGAGGACCCGGCCGCGCTGCTTCGCTACCGGGACCTGCGGGGCGAAGACGGGCGCCCGGCGCTTACCCTTCTGAGCGGCCGGCCGGCCAAGGGAGGCCTTGTCGCAACGGCGCGCGAGGCCGCCAGCCGCGAGGCGGCCGAGGCTTTGCGCGGCCTCGAACTCTATTTGCCCAGGAACGCGCTTCCCGCGCCGGACGAGGACGAGTTCTATCTGGCGGACCTAATCGGGCTGCGTGTCGTCGACCCGGCGGGGACGCCGCTTGGTCGCGTGAAAAGCGTTCAGAACTTCGGCGCCGGCGACCTCCTGGAGATCGAGCCCCCTTTGGGGCAGGCTTGGTGGGTGAGCTTCACCCGCGACACGGTCCCGCAGGTGAGGCTGGACGACGGCCTCGTCGTGGTGGTCAGGCCGACTGAGACCGAGTGAGGGGCGATGCGCGCATGGACGCCAGCCGCGCGAGGGCCGCGCTCACGAGCGCCCGGGCGCCGCCCAGATCAAGGGCGTAAGCCAGGGCGCCGTAAAGGAGGACGCCCAGCGCCGGTTTGACCAGCAGGTCGAGGGCGGTTCCCAGGCGCGGTGTCGCACTCAACGCGGCGGCCATGACCACCGCGGCCGCGGCGATCTTGGAAAGCTCGGCGAGCGGGACCGGCAGGCGCTGGACGCTGCGGCCGAGGCTCCAGGCCGCCGCGATCCCGACGAGGAAGCTCAGGGCGTAGGCGCCGGCGGCCCCGACGAGCCCGAAGCGGGGGATCAGCACGAGGTTGAGGCCGATGTTGGCCAGCGCCGGCGCGCCCATCGCCAGCATCAGCCGCCCGGTGCGCTTGGCGAGGGTGAAAGGCAGCAGGAAGTAGTAGGTGTCGAGGCCCGCCAGCACCGCGCCCAGGGTGACCAGCGGCGCGATGGCGGTGGCCGGGGCCCGCAGCGGGCCACCGATCAACACGGTCGAGAGCGGACCGGCCAGGGCGACGAGGCCGCAGGCGGCGGGGAAGACGACCAGGGCCATCAGCGTCAGCAGGCGCCTGGCCTCTTCGCGCACGGCCCCCTCGCCGCCGCTCTCGACAGCCTGGTTGAGAGCGGGGCCTCCGGCGGCCCCGAACCAGATGAAGAGGACGTCCAGCACCCGCGAAGCGATCGAGAAGCCGGCGTGATAGGCGCCCGCGTCGGCGGCGCTGAGGTAGTGGGCGATCATGAACCGGTCGACCGTGTAGAGGGCGAGGCTCAGGACGAGGCTGAGGCAGATCGGATAGCCGTACCGTAGGTAGGCGCGGGCCGCGTCGGTCTCGAACCGTCCGCGGACGGCGCGTGAGAGATCCTCGCCCGCGACGAACGGCAAGATCAGCAGGGCCATCGCGCCGGCCCCCGCAAGGGGCGCGGCGGACTTGAGACCCCCGAAACAGAAGAGAACGGCGAGCGCGAAGCCGCCGCCCGCCTGAAGCATGTCGACGCACGCGGCCGCGGCGACCCGCCCCTCCGAACGGCGCTGCTCCTGCACGAGCCGCAGCAGGCTGCGCGGGACGATACCGACGAGCCCGAAGCCGATCGCCGCCTTGAGCGCCGCGCCCCCCGCACCCGCCGTCGGCCAGAGCACCAGCCCCGCCCCGACGGCGCCCAGGAACGCCAGCCCGATCCCCAGGAACAGGCGATAGAGGGAACCGTAAAGCGCCGGCGCCTCGGGGTTCGCCAGCCGCTCGGCCGGATAGAAGCGGGCCATCGCCGCCTCCAGCCAGGTGAAGGTGAGGGTGTAGACGAGGCTGGTCGCCCCGAAGGCCAGGGCGTAACGCCCGAAGTCGCCCGGCGACATCAGCCGGGTGAACACCATGAGGCTCGCAAAGCCGACGATCCCCTGCAGCAGATTGGCGGGCAGGTATCCCAGCAGGCCTTTGAAGAACACGCGCCCTCCGCGCCACGCCAGAGTCGGCGGGTTCTGCGCGCGGCCTTCAAGGCTCGTGCCAGCTCTGGGTAGCGCTCGCCCCGCGCAGCCGGAGAGGCGCGCCGAAAGAGCGGTTCAGCCCGACCTTAGCACTGGCCCGGCGCCCGGGCCTCGGTGACGAGGGCGGCCAGCGCCTCTTCGAGGCCGAGCACGGTCTGGTCGGCCGAGCCCAGCCGGCGAAGCGCCACCCTGCCCTCCTCCGCTTCGCGCCGCCCGACCACGGCGATCACCGGGACCTTGGCCAGGGAGTGCTCGCGCACCTTGTAGCCGACCTTCTCGTTGCGAAGATCGGTCTCCACCCGCAGGCCGGCGGCCCTGAGCCGGGCGGCGACCTTCTCCGCGTAATCATCGCCTTCGGAGGTGATGGTCGCGACGACCACCTGCAGGGGCGCCAGCCAGAGGGGGAAGGCCCCGGCGTAGTGCTCGATCAGCACCCCCAGGAACCGCTCCATGGAGCCCAGGATCGCCCTGTGCAGCATCACCGGACGGTGCTTCTGGCCGTCCTCGGCCACGTAGGCCGCTCCGAGCCGCTCGGGCAGCACGTAGTCGAGCTGCAACGTGCCGCACTGCCAGGTGCGGCCGATGGCGTCGCGAAGGTGGAATTCCAGCTTGGGGCCGTAAAAGGCCCCCTCGTTCTCGAGCTTCTCGACCTCCACGCCGGCGGCGCCCGCCGCGCGTTCCAGCTTGGCTTCGGCGACGTCCCAGACCGCGTCGGTCCCGAATCGGAGGTCGGGCCGCAGCGCCAGCTTCACCGAGTGGAGCTCGACCCCGAGGTCGGCGTAGACCGACTTCAGGAGCTCCACGAACGCCTTCGATTCGGCCTCGATCTGGTCCTCACGGCAGAAGATGTGGGCGTCGTCCTGGGCCATCTGGCGGACCCTGAGAAGCCCCATCAGGGAGCCGGAGCTCTCGTAGCGGTGCAGCCCGTCGAACTCGGCGAGCCGGATCGGCAGCTCGCGGTAGGAGCGCTGCCCGTGGTTGAAGATCTGCACGTGGCCGGGACAGTTCATCGGCTTGACCGCGAGCGCCTCGCCCTCCTCGGTCTCGCAGACGAACATGTTGGCGCCGAACTTCTCCCAGTGGCCCGAGCGCTCCCAGAGCGAGCGGTCGAGGATCTGGGGAGTCTTCACCTCCTCGTAGCCCTCGGCCTCAAGCCGGCGGCGCACGTAGTTCTGCAAGGTCCGGTAGAGGGTCCAGCCCTTGGGGTGCCAGAACACCATCCCCCGCCCCTCTTCCTGGATATGGAAGAGGCCCATGGCGGCCCCGAGCTTGCGGTGGTCGCGCTTCTCGGCCTCCTCGATCCGCTTCAGGTAGGCCTCGAGGTGGGCCTCGCTCGCCCAGGCGGTGCCGTAGATGCGCTGGAGCTGGGGGTTCCTCTGATCGCCCCGCCAGTAGGCGCCGGCGAGCTTGGTGAGCTTGAAGGCCTTGCCCACGTGGCGGGTGGAGGGCAGGTGCGGCCCGCGGCAGAGATCCTTCCAGTTCCCCTGGCGGTAGACGCTGATCGGCTCGCCGCCGGGTATGTCGCGGACGATCTCGGCCTTGTACTTCTCCCCGATCCCCTCGAAGTGAGCGATGGCCTCGTCGCGGTCCCAGACCTCGCGGCTGATCTTCTCGTCGCGGCCCACGATCTCGCGCATCCGCTGCTCGATGGCCGGGAAGTCGTCGATGGAGAAGGGCTCGTCGCGGGCGAAGTCGTAGTAGAAGCCGTCCTCGACGTTCGGCCCGATGGTCACCTGGGTGCCCGGGAAAAGCTCCTGCACAGCCTCGGCGAGCACATGGGCGGTGTCGTGGCGGATCACCTCCAGCGCCTCGGGGGCCTCGCGGGTGACGATCTGGATCGCCCCGCCATGGGGCAGCGGCCGGTCCAGGTCGAGCAGCTGGCCATCCAGCTTGGCCAGCAGCGCGCGCTTCTCCAGCGAGGGCGATATCGAGGCGGCGACGGCCCGCCCGGTGACACCGTCCTCGAAGCTGCGCGCCGAGCCGTCGGGGAATTTCAGGTCGATCATGTCTCACACGTGAAGCGCCGCGGATCTCGCGGCGGCGGGACCGGATCGAATCCGGCGCCGCCGAAGGGTTGGCATCGGCACAGGCGCCGGGCGGCGAGCCAGCCGCCGCGCACGGGTCCGTGCAGGATCAGGGCCTCGGCGGCGTAGTCCGAACAGGTCGGCCAGAACCGGCACGAGCGCCCGACCCAGGGCGAGAGCGTCAGCTTGTAGGCGCGGTGCGCGAGGGCGACGCTGCGGTGATAGAGATTCATGCCGGCGAGGAATGGCTGCAGGGCGGCTTATGACACCGCGGCCGAGGGGCGATCAAGCCGCGCCGGCGGGGCTAGTTCGGGCTTGCGGAGCGCGGCTGGCCTCGAGCGCCTGACGGCAAGCTTCCACCGTCGCCTCAAAGGCCAGCATGGTCGAGGCATGCCGGGGCGGATAGTCCCTCACGGGCGCCAGGATCGCGAGGTCCGCAAAGCGTCCGCCGGGGGGCGGGCCCCCCGATTTCAGCATGGCGCCCAGCGCATCGCGGGCCTCGGCGACCTCGTCGGGAGTCGCGCCGATGACGTACTCGCCCAGGATGGCCGCCGCCGCCTGGCCGAGCGCGCAGGCCTTCACCTCCTGGGCGTAGTCGGCGATCCGGCCGTCCATGAGCTTGACGTCGACCCGGACCCGGCTGCCGCAGAGCTTGGCCACCTTCTCGGCGCTGCCGTCGGGCGCGGCGAGCCGCCCGGCGCGCGGCATGTTGGCGGCGGCCTTGAGGATCTTGTCCGAATAGAGCGCGTCGATCATCGCCGGCCTTAAGTGGCGCCGCCGGAGCCGGAGCGGAAGAGGGCTTCGGCACGGTCGCGCAGGGCCTCGCCCATGGCCGTGAAACCCGCCTTGATGGTCCGCCGCCGCTTCCTGGACAGAAGCCGCAGGCCGAAACCCTCGAAGATCTCGCCGTTGGAGAAGATGCAGCCCGCCTCCGCCAGCACCTCGATCTCGATGTAGCGCCGGCCCTGGATCAGGCCGCCCATGTGGTTCATCCGCCAGAGGATCTGCTCGTTGGGGGTCCAGTCGGTCACCTGGGGCCGGATAGTCCGCCGCGGGCCGTCCGGCAGGGCTTCTTCCAGGGTCAAGATGGAGCCGAACTGGATCTCGCCCTTGGCGGCCGGATAGAGCGGGTTCCAGGCGGGCCAGCCGGCCACGTCCTGAACGATCTCCCAGATTACCTGCGCCGGCGCCTGGACGCCGATCCGGTGCTCGACCTTGACCGGGAGGGCGGCCATCAGAATTCCTCCCCCTCGTGGGGAGGGAGGAACGCGCTGTTCATCATCCGCGCCCCCTGATCCGCCAGGTCGCGCCCTGCGGCCCGTCCATGACCTCGACGTCGAGGGCGGCGAGCTCGTCGCGGATGACGTCGGCGCGGGGCCAGTCCTTGGCGGCGCGCGCCGTGCTTCTGGCGGCGACCAGTGATTCGATCCGGGCCTTCAGGGCCGGGTCCGCCATGCCCTGGAACCAGGCTTCCGGGTCGGCCTCCAGGAAGCCGATCAGCCGGGCCGACGCCAGGAGCTCGGATTTGAGCCCGGGACGCTCGTCGGCGTTCGCCGTCTCGAGCCGGCCGGCGAGGGCGAAGAGCTCGGCGTAGGCCTTCGGGGTGTTAAGATCGTCGCCGAGCGCGGCGAGGAATTCCGGATTCGGCTCGCCCGCTGCAGGGGGGACATCGGCGGCCCGGCGCAGCGCCCCGTAGAGCCGGTCGAGCGCCTTCTCCGCCTGGTCGATCAGCTCCTCGGTCCAGGCCAGCGGCTGGCGGTAGTGGGCCGAGAGCAGGGCCCAGCGGATCGCCTCGCCGGGCACGCGCTCGACGAGATCGTGGACCAGTTGCACGTTGCCGAGGCTCTTGGACATCTTCTCCGAGCCGAAGTTCACGAAGCCGTTGTGGACCCAGTAGCGGGCGTAGACCTCGGCATGGTCGGCGCAGAGGCCCTGGGCCATCTCGTTCTCGTGGTGGGGGAAGATGAGGTCGTGGCCGCCGCCGTGGATGTCGATGGGCAGGCCAAGGGTCTCCTCGATCATCGCCGAGCACTCGATGTGCCAGCCGGGGCGGCCCGGCCCGAACGGGCTCGGCCACTCCGGCTCGCCCGGCTTGGAGGGCTTCCAGAGCACGAAGTCGGCTGGGTGCTTCTTGTAGGGGGCGACGTCCACCCGCGCCCCGGCGATCATCTCGTCCATGGGCCGGCCCGAGAGCTTGCCGTAATCAGGATAGGCAGCGGTGTCGAAGAGCACATGGCCCTCGGCCTGATAAGCCGCGCGGTTATCGATCAGCCGGCCGATCATGGCGATGATCCCAGCCATGGCCGCGGTGGCGTGCGGCTCGACGGTGGGCGGCAGAGCGCCGAGCCTCGCCATATCCTGGTGGTAGGCCTCTAGGTATCGGGAGGTGATGACCTCGATCCCAACGCCCTCTTCGGCCGCCTTCGTGTTGATCTTGTCGTCGACGTCGGTGACGTTTCTCGCATAGACGACGTTTTCCGGGCCGTATGTCTTTCTCAACAGCCTGAAGAGCACGTCGAACACCACGACCGGCCGAGCATTGCCGATATGGGCGTAGTTGTAGACGGTGGGCCCGCAGACATACATCGTCACCCGCCGGGGATCGGAGGGGATGAATTCGCGCTTGCGGCGCGTCAGGGTGTCGTGGAGCCGCAGGACCATCTTCTTGGACAAAGCCGTTCCGCCGAAGCGGCTCCCTATATAGAGCCGCCGCGCGCGAAGCCATCGCCCGCGACTGCGGCGGGACTGGCGCAGGCCCGGTCGGGGGCGCATATGCGCGCCATGACCGAGACTGGCTTTCCGACCGCGCCGACCAAGGAGGCGCTCGAGCGGGGCGAGACGCTCGCCCCACGGTTCGACGCGGCGGGCCTGATCGCCGCCATCGCCCAGCACGCGGTGACCGGCGAGGTGCTGATGCTGGGCTGGATGAACGCCGAGGCGCTGGGGCTGACGCTCAAGACCGGCGAGGCCCACTACTTCAGCCGCTCGCGCCAGGCCCTCTGGCGCAAGGGCGAGACCAGCGGCCAGGTGCAGAAGGTGACCGAGCTGCGCGTCGACTGCGACCAGGACGCGGTGCTGATGAAGGTGCTGCCCCAGGGGGACGGGGGCGCCTGCCACGTCGGCTTCCGCTCCTGCTTCTACCGCCGGGCCGAAGGCGGCAAGCTCGTCGAGAGCCCCTGAGGCGGCCTCAACCCCAGGCGCACCATTCACGGGTTCGATGCGCGAAACAGACGATCCGATCGAAGCGGACGACGACGCCCTGGTCGAGGCGGGCGGCCTGCGGCGGGTGACCCTGGCCGAGGGCGAGGCGTCCGGACGGCTCGACAAAGCGCTGACCGCCAAGCTGCCGGAGCTGTCCCGCGCCCGGCTGCAGGCGCTGATGGCCGAGGGCCGGGTGAGCTCGGCGGGGATGGCGCTGCGCGATCCCGCCGTCCGCCCGGCGGCCGGCCTCTACGAGATTCTGATCCCGCCGCCTCTCGCCGCCGAGCCGCTTGCGGAGCCGATCCCACTGGAGGTGCTCTACGAGGACCAGCACCTCATCGTGGTGGTCAAGCCGGCCGGGATGGCCGCCCACCCGGCCCCGGGCAGCGAAACGGGCACCCTGGTCAACGCCCTCCTCGCCCATTGCGGGGCGAGCCTTTCGGGGATCGGCGGGGTCGCCCGACCCGGGATCGTCCACCGCCTCGACAAGGGCACCTCGGGGGTGATGGTCGCCGCCAAGACCGATGCGGCCCACCGCGGCCTCGCCGCCCTTTTCGCGGCCCACGACATCGAGCGCGTCTACACCGCCTTCACCCGGGGCGCGCCGAAGGAGGCGGCCGCAAGCGTGCGCGGCCGGATCGGGCGCTCGCCCTACGACCGCAGGAAGATGGCGGTGGTCTCGCGCGGGGGCCGCGAGGCGGTGACCCACTACAGGCTCGAACGCCGGTTCGGGCCCGAGACGCATCCCCTGGCGGCGCGGCTGGCCTGCCGTCTGGAGACCGGACGGACGCACCAGATCCGCGCCCACCTCGCCCACCTCGGCATCCCGTGCCTCGGCGATCCCCTATACGGGTCAGGCGGCCCTGCGGCGCCGGTGCGCGAAGCGATGCGGGCGGCGGGCCTGGAGCGCCAGGCCCTGCATGCGGCGGTGCTGGGCTTCACGCACCCAATCACCGGAGAAGCCCTGCGGTTCGAGGCCCCGCTCCCGGCGGACCTCGCGGACCTGGAGCGTCGGCTACAGCTTCTCTGAGGCCAATCTCAGGACTTCTAGGGCGCCAAGTTGACTTAAAAAACGCGCAACGATCGCCTATCTAGGATGTTGATCGGGGTGGGCCTGTGCGGTACTGCGCGCGCCGCTTCCGGGAGTGGGAAGAAGTTATGGCTGCTACTGCTGGACTGGCCGTGATGACGCCGGAAGGCGGGCTTTCGCGCTATCTGACGGAAGTCCGCAAGTTTCCGATGTTGGGCAAGGAAGAGGAGTTCATGCTCGCCAAGCGCTGGCGCGAGCATCAGGACCTCGACGCCGCCCACAAGCTGGTGAACAGCCACCTGCGCCTGGTGGCCAAGATCGCCATGGGCTACCGCGGCTATGGCCTGCCGATCGGAGAGGTGATCTCCGAGGGTAATGTGGGTCTGATGCAGGCGGTGAAGAAATTCGAGCCGGACAAGGGCTTCCGCCTGGCCACCTACGCCATGTGGTGGATCCGCGCCTCGATCCAGGAATATATCCTGAGGTCCTGGTCGCTGGTGAAGATGGGCACCACGGCGGCGCAGAAGAAGCTGTTCTTCAACCTGCGCAAGGCCAAGAGCGAGATCTCGGCCCTCGAGGAGGGCGACCTGCATCCCGACCAGGTGCGCCAGATCGCCACCAAGCTCGGCGTCCTCGACGAGGAAGTCGTCTCGATGAACCGGCGCCTGGCGGGGCCCGACGCCTCCCTGAACGCCCCGCTCAGGGCCGACAGCGAGAACGAGTGGCAGGACTGGCTCGAGGACAAGGACGCGGTGAGCCAGGAAACCCAGCTCGCCGAGGACGAGGAGCGCTCGATCCGGATGGGCCTTTTGGAAGAGGCCATGACCGAGCTCACCGACCGCGAGCGCCACATCCTCACCGAGCGGCGGCTGAAGGACGACCCGACCACCCTCGAGGAGTTGGCCGCCCAGTACGGCGTCAGCCGCGAACGGGTGCGCCAGATCGAGGTCAGGGCCTTCGAGAAGCTGCAAAAGGCGATGCGGGCGGCCGCTTCGGAACGCAACCTGGTCGACGCCTGAGGCCGGCGACCAGGCGGGAGCGCCTGACCGCCGCCTTACGGTTGGGCGCTCGGCCTCTCACGGTGTGCGCTTCGGGCTGAGGAAGGATGGCGCCGGTCCGATCCGGCGCCGCTGCGCCAGAAACGAGAACGCCGCGGTCGGGGCGGACCGCGGCGCTTCTTCAGGCGTAAGGTGTCGGCCAACCGGCGCCCCACGATCCAGGGGGGCTGGGGGGGCTGTTCAGGATCCGGGACCAGCAAGGCTCCCGATCAGCCGACGCTGGCAATATCGGGGGGCAAACAGGCGCGCGCGCGACCGAAATAAGGTCATTTCGAGGCCGAACATGACCTGAAATTCATGGTCGGTACGGACAATTGCCGCTAACCCCTCGCCAAGCTGAAAGCTTGGAGTTAGCTTTTGCTTGGCATGGCTTTCGATCCGCCGAGCTCCGCAAGTCGAGCCGTGACGTTCTTCGAGCGGCACGAGCTCGACCGCCTCCTTCGACTGTACGGGCGCATGGTGGCCGAGGGCGAGTGGCGCGACTATGCGATCGATGGCCGGCGGGACGCAGCGATCTTCTCGGTTTTTCGCCGCAGCGCCGAAGCCCCGCTCTACCGCATCGAGAAGCAGCCGGCCCTCGCCCGGCGCCAGGGCGCGTGGGCCATCGTCAGCCAGGCCGGCCTGATCCTGCGCCGCGGCCGGGAGCTGGACCAGGTGCTGCGGTTCTTCGAGCCGGCGCGCCTCGGCCTCGTAGAGTAGAGGCTCTAGGCGCTAGGCGTTCCTTTACGGCGATCGTCTAACACCGGCGTCTGGCCCTGCTCCGGAGCGCCCATGTCCTGCGACGTCGCCGCCATTTCCGCCTTCCTCTGGCTCGCCGCCGCCCCGGCCTCGCCGCTCGGCGGCGCGCCCGCGCTCGCGCCGCCCTCGGTGGCGGGCGAGCCGCTGTTCGCCGAGATCGTCCAGCGGGCGGGCAAGCTGAAAGCCGAGACCGAAGCCTACGAGAAGGGACCGCTCGGCGCCGGCCTCGAAGGGCTGGGCGGCTTTTCGAGCTTCGAGAGCGAGGTGAGCGAGCTCGCCGCCCTCGACATGCAGGGCCACACGGTCCTGGCCGAGCGGGGCGCCAAGGACGACCTCAAGTGCATCCTCAAGGGGATATCCCAGGATCTGCCCGTCAAGCTAAAGGCTTTGGAGGCCGCGGGCGACGCCAAGGCCCGCCGCGAGGCCCTGGCGGACATGTTCTACCTGCTGCGCGACAACGTCGAGGTGATCACCTCGCTGCCGCAGCCGGCGGCGTGAGCCTCGCCTCCGCAGCGTCGCCGGCGCGCTTCTCCGCCCCCGGTTTCGACGCCGCCTCCAGCGCCCGGACCACGACGCCGGGCGTCAGCAACTGAGGCAGGATCGCGGGCGGCCCGCCATCGACGCCGTAGACGAGATAGAGGGGAACGCCGATGCGCCCCTGGTCGGCGAGGGCCTTGGCGATGGCCTGATCGCGGCTGGTCCAGTCGCCGACCATGTAGACGACGCCGGTGCGGCGGAAAGCGTCGGCGGTCTCGGCGGCGGTGAGCGCGACCCGCTCGTTGAACTGGCAGGTGACGCACCAGGCGGCGGTGAAGTTCACCAGCACCGGCTTCCCGGCCGCCCGCAGGGCGCCGAGCCGCTCGGCGCTATAGGCGACCTGGGGCGCGCCCGCTGCGGCAAGCGGCCGGGACTGGGGGGCCGAGCGGGTTCCCGCCACGGCCACGCAGGCAAGCACGAGGGCGAGGGCCGCCGGTATCGCGATCGGCCGCCACGCCGCTCCCAGGGCCTGGCGACGTTGCGCCAGACCCCATAGCCAGACGGCGAAAGCCAGCGCCAGGGCGGCCGCGAAGAGGCGGGCGAGACCCTCCGGCCCGGCCTGTTTGGCCATGACCCACGCCAGCCAGGCGGCCGCGCCATACATCGGAAAGGCCAGCGCCTGCCGCAGCGTCCTCATCCAGGCCCCCGGCTTCGGCAGGCGCCGGATCAGCCAGGGGCTGAAGGCGAGGGCGACCAGCGGCAGGGCGAAGCCGGCGGCCAGCGCCGCGAACACCGCAAGCCCTGCGACCGGCGGCTGGACGAGCGCGAAGCCCAGCGCCGGCGCCATGAAGGGCGCGGTGCAGGGCGCAGCCACCACCACCGCCAGCGCCCCCGTGAAAGCCGCGCCGATCAGGCCGCGCCGGGAGGCCAGGCCCGCGCCCAGGCCCTGGGCGGACGTTCCGATCTCGAAGAGGCCGGAGAGATTGAGGGCGGCGGCCAGCATCACCAGCGAGAGCGCCCCGGTGATCTGGGGCGACTGCAGCTGGAAGCCCCACCCCACGGCCGCCCCCACCGCCTTCGCGCCCATCAGGAGGCCGGCCAGCGCCAGGAAGGCCGCCAGAACGCCGACCGCAAAGGCGAAGCCCTGGGCCCTGGCGCCGCGCGCCTCGCCGCCGTGGCCGGCGAAGGCCGCCGCCTTCATCGACAGGATCGGCAAGACGCAGGGCATCAGATTGAGGATGAGACCGCCCAGGAAGGCGAGAACGAGGGCGCCCGCCAGGGTCATCGGCGCGGCCGCCGCCCTCGGGGGGCCGAGCCCGGAGGTTCCCGGCGGCGCCGGCCCGGGCCGGGCCGCGATCTCGAAGGCGCCCCCGTCACCGGTGACCACCACGCCCCGAAGCTCGGGCGGCGCCGGCGACGCGGCGGCCAGCGGAACGCTGAAAGTGAATCCCTGCTCGCCCCGGTCGATGGTCTGGGCCGCGGCCTGGTCAATGGCGCCGGCCTGGTAGGGATAGAAGTAGGCGGCCTGGGAGATCTCGGAAGCCGAGCCGGGATCGGCCACCGCAATCTGCAGGCGGCGGCCCACGACCTGATAGGCGGCTGCGACGCCGCTGGGCTTCGGGGCGGCGGCGAGGGTCTGGGCGATGCGGCCGCCCCAGGCCGGGTCGAGACCGGCGGCCGCGACCACGGGGAGGTCCAGGCTAAGGTTGGCGTCCTCGGGAACGCAGACCCGCGAACAGACGAGGAAGGAAGCCGCTGCGGCGATATGCTGCACCGATCCCAGGCGCGCGCTCGCGGGAACTTCGATGGGAACCGGCAGCAGCACCTGGCCGCGATAGCCGTAGTCCATCAGCGGGCCGAGCGGCAGCCGCTCGGGGACCGGCCAGACGATGTCCCCCGCCCGCCAGCCCGCCGGCAAGGTCCAGCCGATCCGGGTCGCCTCGCCGGCGTCGCCCGGGTTGCGCCAGTAGGTGTGCCAGCCGGGGTCGATCCGCTGAAGGAGCGCCACGTAGACGGTCGAGCCTGGAATCGCGCCGCGGGTCTGACTGACGAGCTCGGCCTTGACGTGCCGGGGGAGCGGCTGGCCGTCGGCGCGGCCGGCTAGGCAGGCCAGGCCCAGGAGCAGGCCGGCGATCAGGCCCTTCGGACACATGCCGACGCTATAAGGCGCCCGCCCGCGCCGACCAACGGGGAGCCGCGCCGGGCCCTCCCTGGCTCAGTTCAAGTTCGCCGCCGCGGCCTGCGCGTGCTGGGCCAGCGCCAGGGCGAAGATCCGGTCCCACCCGGCCAGGGACATCTGATGGGCGTAGATCTGGCTGACCGCGCCGTTGCCCACCAGCTCCTTCAGCTTCTCGGCCGGCAGCGCCTTCAGCTTCTCGTCGGAGACCGCATAGTACTCGGCCACCTGCTGGGGCTCGCCGGCCGTCCCATCGGGATTGGCGGGCGTGAACATCGCCTTCTTGACCTTGAAAAGGTCCAGCTCCCTCAAGAGGTTGACGAAGGCCTCGGTGCGCCGCCCCTCGGCCTCGAAGTCGTTGCAGAACTGGACGCAGCCGTTGGTGTAGTCGGTGGGCTCGCCCTTCTCGTCGAAGAAGGCCAGGTCGTAGTCCTCGCCCAGCATGGCCGCGTCGCGGTCGATGCAGACCACCAGCTGCTGGCGCGACTCGTCGGCGGCCAGCACGAAGGGATAGCGGCGGATGTAGGCAGGGATGTAGGCGCCGATCTGGAACGATCCGTCCGGCTGGACGAACAGGTTGGAGCCCGGCGTCAGGCCCATGATCGCCAGGGGCTGGTACCGCTCGCCGGCGAAGATGATCGGATAGCAGACCCCCGCCATCTGGAACTCGGTGACGGTGAGGGGCACCACGTGCGAGCCGGCCGCGAATCCGAACGGCTTCTCCATCCTGCGCAGGCCGAGCTTGGCGTGCAGGTCGCGCGAAAGCGGCTCGGGTTTCGAGTAGAACAGCACATTGCCGGACAGCTCGGGCGTAGGGGTGGGCTGCGTGGGCGTGGCCATGAGGTCCGCATCCGGGCTTTAAGTGGCTGAGGCGGCGGCTTCTAGCCGATCGGGCATGGGCGAGCAATGCGACCGAGGGCGCTTGCGCGAAACCCGGTCCGCCCGCTTCTATGGCCTCGACGCGTGGAGGACGCCGCTCATGCCCATCTACTACCCGGACATCCTCGAGCAGAAGACCGAGCCTCGCACCTTCTCCTACGGCGACAAGGACGTGATGCTCTATGCGCTCGGGATCGGCATGGGCGCCGATCCGCTGGACGAGAAGGAGCTGCCGTTCGTCTACGAGGTGGGGCTGAAGGTGGTCCCGACCGCGGTGACGGTGCTGGCGTCCGCCGGTGGCGGCAGCCGGGCGGCGGTGGCGGAGGGGGCGCGGCGCGCCAACCCGCCGAACTTCAGAATCAGCGATCCGAACTTCCTGCTGGTGCTGCACGGCGAGCAGAAGGTGGAGATCCACAAGCCGTTGCCGATCAGCGGAACCTTCACCGTCACCGGCCGCACCCTCGGGGCGTGGGACAAGGGCAAGGACAAGGGGGCGGTGATCGTCAACGAAATGGTCTGGACCGATCAGGCCGGCGAGAAGGCGGTCACCCTCACCGGCACCACCTTCGCGCGCGGCGACGGCGGCTTCGGGGGTCCCAGCGAAGGCGCGCCGGTCCCGCATCCGACGCCCAGCCGCGCGCCGGACCTTTCGGTGGATTTCCCGACCCTGCCGAACCAGGCGCTGCTCTACCGGCTGAACGGCGACCGCAACCCGGTCCACTCGGACCCGGGCGTCGCCCGCCTGGCGGGATTCTCGCGCCCCATCCTGCACGGCCTGTGCACCTACGGCCTCACCTGCCGGGCGGTGCTCCAGGAGATCTGCGACTACGATCCGGATCGGATCCTGAGCCATCAGGTCCGCTTCTCCTCGCCGGTCTATCCCGGCGAGACGGTCACCGTGGACCTCTGGCGCGACGGCGTGGAGATCTCGTTCGAGGCGCGGGTGAAGGCGCGCGGGGCGACAGTGATCAAGAACGGCCTGTGCGTGCTGCGCTGACCTTGTCCAAGCCCCCTCAGCCCAGGGGGTAAGACGCCTCCAGCCGATAGGTCGAGGCGTCGCCGGCGCGCCAGCTGGAATAGAGCCCGAAGGCCCCCACCCGGAACGGCGGCGACTTCAGGAGATTGTGGCCCTGGATCCAGGCCGCGACGCGGGCGGGATCGGCGCGGCGCAGGTAGGCCAAGGTGACGTGCGGGCGCCAGGCCCGCTTTTCCGGCGCGAGGCCGGCCCTTCGCGCGGCTGCCTCGCAACGCTTGGCGAGCTGCCGGAGCGCCAGATCCTCCGTCACGCCCGCCCAGACCGCGCGGATGTCGCCGCCCTCGCCGAAGGCGCCGACACCCTCGAGGCTCAAATCGAGCGCCGGGCCGTCGATCGACGCGAGCTCCGCGTCGAGATCCTCGGCCACGGGCTCGGCGACCTCGCCCATGAACCGCAAGGTGAGGTGCAGCTGCTTGGAGGTCCGCCATCTGGCGCCCGGCAACCCCTGTTGGCGGCGCCGGAGAGCCTCGCCGATCTCCTCGGGGATCGCGATGGCGGCGAAGAGCCGGATCATCGGGAGACCATCATGGTACGGATGATCAGTGGCGCCAGCCGCGCGGCGATGACGGCGGCGCCGGCGGCGTTCGGATGCACGCCGTCGGCCTGACGCAGCGCCGGCCCCACTCCGGCGAGCAGGTCGGGATAGAGGGAAACCCGCTCTTCCCGGGCGACCACCGGGAAGACCGCATTGAAGTCGCGGGCGTAATGGGCCCCGACCGCCGCCGGCGCCCGGACCCCGGCCAGCACGACACCGATCCTTCGATTCTTCAGTTTACGGATTATCTCCTTCAGATTGGCCCGCATCGCGGCGGGATCGAGCCCTTCGAGCAGATCGTTGCCGCCCAAGGCCACCACGCAGACGTCGGTGTCGGGCTGGACGGAGAAGTCCGCGCGCGCCAGCCCTGCGGCGGTGGTGTCGCCGGAAACCCCAGCCCCCCGGACGAGCGCGTGCGAGCCCAGCTTGACCAGGGCGGCCTGGAGCCGCGCGGGCAGGGCCTGGCCGGCGGGCAGCCCGTAGCCGGCGGTGATGGAGTCCCCGAGCAGGGTCACCACCTGACGGCGGGCCGCCAAAGCCGCGCCGCCTGCCGCGGCGAGCGCGCCGGCGATCAGGCTTCGGCGGATGAAGAAAGGATCATGTGCGCGCGCCATCGCCCCGTCCTATGTAGAGCTGCAGGTTCGGACACAAGCGAGACCCATGTTCGACGCTCTAGCGCCCGGCGCGCCGCTGACCCTCGACAGCGTCTGGCTGACCCTGCGCTCGACCGCCGGACCGGTGGAGATCCTGCGCGGCCTCGACCTGGCGGTGGCGCCCGGAGAGCGCGTGGCGCTGGTGGGCCCGTCCGGATCCGGCAAGTCGAGCCTGATCGCGGTGGCCGCCGGGCTCGAGCGCCCCACCAGAGGGCAGGTCAGGCTGCTGGGCCAGGACCTCGACAAGCTGGACGAGGACGGGCGCGCCAAGCTGCGGCGCGGGCGGGTCTCGCTGGTCTTCCAGGCCTTCCACCTGCTGCCCAACATGACCGCGCTCGAGAATGTCGCCGCGCCGCTGGAGATCGCCGGCGCGGCCAAGCCGTCCCGCGCGGCCCGCGATTGGCTGGAGCGGGTCGGCCTTCGCCATAGGCTCGGCCACTATCCCCACCAGCTCTCCGGCGGGGAGCAGCAAAGGGTGGCCCTGGCCAGAGCGCTCGCCGCCCGGCCCGCCCTGCTCTTCGCCGACGAGCCAACCGGCAACCTCGATCTGGCCAACGCCCGCCAGGTCGCCGAGCTGATGTTCGGTCTGGCCGCGGAAACCGGCGCGGCCCTGGTGACCGCGACTCACGACGAGGGGCTGGCCGCAAAGGCCGACCGCATCGTCCGGCTGGCCGACGGCAAGGTCGTGGAAGGCGCGTGAGCGCCCTGCCGCTCTCCCTTCGCTTCGCCCTGCGTGAGCTGCGTGGCGGCGTGCGCGGCTTCCGGATCTTCCTCGCCTGCCTGGCGCTCGGGGTGGCCGCCATCGCCGCGGCCGGCTCCACGGCCGAGGCGTTCCGACAGGGCCTGGCCGCCCAGGCGCGCCAGATCCTCGGCGGCGACCTGGCGGTGAGCCTGGAGCAGCGCGAGTTCACCGACGCCGAACGGACCGTGCTGGCCAGGCTCGGCCGCGTTTCCTACGCGACCGCGAACCGGGCGATGGCCGAGGCGCCGTCCGGCGAGCGGCGGCTGGTCGAGTTCCGGGGCGTCAGCGAGGCTTATCCGCTCGCGGGCCGGGTGGAGCTCGGCGGCGCCAGGACGCTGGCGGAAGCCCTCGGCGAGGACCGGGGCGCGGCGGGGGTCGCCGTGGAGGCGCGGCTGCTCGAGCGGCTCGGGCTGAAGCTGGGCGACCGGTTCCTGGTCGGCAATGTTCCGGTCGAGGCGCGCGCCGTGCTGCTCGCCGAGCCCGACCGGCTTTCCCGGGGCTTCGCGCTCGGCCCGAGGGTGCTGACCCGGCTCGCGGTCGTGCGGCGGGGCGGCTTCCTGGGCCCAGGGCTGCCGTTCGGCGAGACGGCCCGGATCGCGCTGAGGCCGGGCGTTTCCCTGCCGCAGGCTCGGCGGGCGCTCGCCGCGGCCTTCCCCGGCGGCGGGGAGCGGGTGCGCGATCGGACCGACGCCACCCCCGGGCTGAAGCGCCTGATCGACCAGCTGGACTACTTCCTCGGCTTCGTGGGGCTGGCGGCCCTCATCGCCGGCGGCCTCGGGGTCTCGGGGGCGGTGGGGGCGCACCTGGAGATGCGCAGGCCTTCCATCGCCGTCCTGAAGACGTTAGGGGCCGACGGCGCCCTCGCCCGCAATGTCTACCTCATCCAGGTGGGCGCGCTCGCCTTTCTGGGCGTCGGCCTCGGACTGGCGATCGGAGCGGCGGCGCCCTTCGCGCTCGGCGAAGCCGTCAAGGATGCGCTGCCCTTCCCCGCCCTCTTCGCCCTCTATCCGGCGCCGCTGCTGCGGGCGGCCGCGTTCGGCCTTCTCGCCGCCGCCGCCTTCGGGCTCGGCCCGCTGGCGCGCGCCCGGACGACCCCGCCGGCGATGCTGCTCCGTTCGGACCTCGCCGGCCCGCGGGGATTCGGACCCGAACTGGCCGTGGCCCTCACCGCTGCGGCCTCGCTCGCCGCCCTGGCGGTCGCCGCCGCCCCGTCCCGGCTCACCGCGGCGATCATGATCGGCGCGGTGGCGCTCGCCTTCGCCCTGCTGTTCGTGATCGGGCTGGCGGCCGCGCACGGGGCCGGCCGCTCGCGCGGCCTCGCCCGCGGCGCGGTCCGCATGGGCCTCGCCAACCTCGCCGGACCTCATTCGGCGGCCCGGCGCGCGGCGCCGGCGATCGGGCTCGGCGTCGCCTTGCTGGCGTGCGTGGCCCTAATCCAGTCCAGCCTGCTCGCCGAGGTGCGCCTCGTCGCCCCGCGGGCGGCCCCGGCCCTGGTGTTCACCGAGATACCGGCTGACCGCGCCGCCGCGTTCGATGCGGCCGTGGCGGCGGCGTTCGGGCGGGCGCTGACGCCGGACGCCTATCTGCGGGCCCCCTTCCTCACCGCGCGGATCAGCGCGGTCAAAGGCGTTCCGGTCGGCCGGATCAAGCTCGAGCCGCAGGCCCGGTGGGCCTTCGACCACGACATCTCCGCCTCGGCCATCGGCGCCCAGCCGGTGGGGGCGGACATCGTCGCCGGCCGCTGGTGGCCGCCGAATTACGCCGGCCCGCCGCTCGGGGCCCTGGACGCCAGCGCCGCCAGGGGCGCCGGCCTGGGGCTCGGGGACCAGATCACCGTGTCGGCGCTCGGGCGCGAGCTGCCGGTCCGCATCGCGGTGCTGCGCAAGGTCGACTTCGCCGGCTTCAGTCCCGCCTTCCCCTTGATCCTGGATCCCGCCGCCCTGGCCGGGGCGGATCTTCGGCAGATCGCCCTCGCCAAGGCCACCCCCGCGCAGGAGCGCCGGGCGCTCAGCGCCCTGGGGGCCTCCTTCCCGCAGGTGAACGTGATCAGCGTGCGCGAGCAGCTCGAGGCGGCGGTGGACCTCTTCGCCCGCCTGGCGCTGGCGATCCGGGCGATCGCCGCCGTCGCTTGCCTCGCCGGCCTTCTGGTGCTCGCCGGAGCGATCGCCGCCGGCGCGCCGGCCCGGGCGCGGGAGGCGGCGACCCTCCGGGCGCTGGGCGCCTCGCGAGGCCAGGTCCTCGCCGTCTACGTCATCGAGTACGGAACCGTGGGGCTGGTCGCAGGGGCGGCCGGCGTGGCGCTCGGCGCCGCGGCGGCTTGGCCGGTGGTGGTCAAGGTCTTCGAAGCCAGCTGGAACGTCGACTGGATCAGCGTCTGGGCGCTCGCCGCCGGCTCGGCCGCCTTGGCCGGCCTCGGGGGGCTGGCCGCCGCCTACGGGGCGCTGGCGCGGCCGCCGGCGCGGCTGCTGCGCGCTTAAGTAACGCCTGAGCAGCTAACGGGGCGGTAATCCGGCCATCTCTTGCGCGCGAGGGCGGCAAGGACGATATTTTCCGCACGGCGTCCCCGAGGGGGGCGCATTCAGAAGGGCTATCTTCTATGAGCGACTTCAATCGCGGGCTTTTGCGTCCGGCGGCCGTCCCGGCCGACATGAGCGTGGACGCCGGCCTGCGCGGCTTCATGCTCGGAGTCTACAACAAGGTGGGGCTGGGCCTGCTGCTGTCGGCCGCCCTAGCCTGGGTGACCGGCAACTACCCGCCGGCGCAGAAACTGCTGTTCAGCGTCGACGCCTACGGCCACCTCGGCTACACCATCCTCGGCCTGGTGGTGGCTTTCGCGCCGCTGGCGATCCTGCTCTTCCAGGCCTTCGCCCGCCGCACCTCGCCCCGGAGCGCCGCCTTCACCTATTGGGCGATCGTCTCCCTGATCGGCGCCTCGTTCGGGATGCTGTTCATCCTCTACAGCGGCGTGTCGATCTTCCAGACCTTCATCGTCACCGCCGCGGCGTTCGGGGG
>Ga0213876_10000129_pt1 | contig 82128 bp, 83 predicted proteins | sample BarmaccomBMRX_R9_FD_160113 | JGI IMG/M metagenome (GOLD analysis project Ga0213876, IMG submission 160113) | Root-associated microbial communities from Barbacenia macrantha in rupestrian grasslands, the National Park of Serra do Cipo, Brazil - RX_R9 | ecosystem: Host-associated > Plants > Roots... | reverse complement strand
CGAAGCGAACTTCAAATTCGTAAACCACACTAAATTCAAAGCTTTGCTAGTGTCCTTGTCGAGTCCGAAGTTCGCTCGGCGCCGATCCCATCCACTGGCGAACTTCGGACTCAAAACACTAGACGCTGGCCTCGGCCTTGTCGCCCGCGCGCGCGGGATAAGGCTCCGGCGCCTCGGCGACGGGCCCGAAGACCTGCCGGAAGCTCGATTGCAGCGCCGAATCAGCCGCCGCCAGGCTGGCAGGCCCGCCAAGCTCGGCGAGGCTCGTCACCCCGTGCTCCCTGAGGCCGCAGGGGACGATCCCATCAAAGTGGGAAAGGTCGGGATCCACGTTGAGGCTGATCCCGTGAAAGCTCACCCAGCGGCGGAGCTTGACGCCGATCGCGGCGATCTTGTCCTCGCGCACGGCCTCGCCCGGGCCGCGCCGCGTCACCCAGACCCCGACCCGGCCCTCGCGGACCGCTCCCTCGACGCCCAGGCCGGCAAGCGCGTCGATGATCCACGCCTGCAGCGCCTGGACGAACGCGCGCACGTCCCGCCGGCGGCGGGTCAGGTCGAGCATCACATAGGCCACGCGCTGTCCGGGGCCGTGGTAGGTGAACTGACCGCCGCGGCCGCTGCGGAACACCGGGAATCGATTCGGATCCAGCAGGTCTCCGGGACGGGCCCCGACGCCGGCGGTGTAGAGCGGCGGATGCTCGAGCAGCCAGACCAGCTCTCCGGCCCGCCCGGCGGTGATGTCCTCGGCGCGCTGCTCCATCGCCGCCACGGCCTCAGGGTAGGGCACGAGGCTGCTGGAAATCGCCCAGCCGACGGGTGCGTCGTCGGAACGCCGCATTCCCGGCTCGGCTCGGATCGGACTTAACGAGCGGTCAAGCATAGACCCTGCAATTTGGGGGGAGAGGCGCTGATTGGCAAAGCGCCGGGGGGCGGGTGCGAGCGGGTGAGCCAGGTCAAGGCGGTCAACGTGGAGATCTCGGTGGTGCTGGGCCGATCGACCCTGCCCATGCAGCAACTGCTCAGGATGGGGCGCGGGGCGGTCATTCCCCTCGACGCCAAAGCCACCGACGAGGTCTGGATCCTCGCCAACAACCATCCGGTGGCCCGCGGAGAGATCCAGATCAGCGACGAGAAGATCTCGATCGCCGTCACCCGTCCGGCCGATGTCTACGACTTCATGGCGGGCGTAGACTGACCGCGGGCCGCGCTTCGGCCGGTCGCTCGAGCATCTCCATCGCTGCTTCGACCACCGCCCGGGCCGGGATCGCGCCGATTTCGGCGGCTCCGAAATCCTGGGCGCGGAGGATGCGGTTGGCGGGCGCGACCGGCGCCCAGCGGCGGGGATCGGTGGGGCCGAAGAGGCTCAGCACCGGCGTCCCGGCGCCGCCGACGAGGTGCCCGACCCCGTTGTCGTTGGCGACGAGCAGGCTCAGCCTCTGGCCCTTGGCGACCAGCAGGTCGAGGCTGTCGCCGGGCGCCTGATCGGCGCCCTCGGAGCGCAGCACGAGCGCCCCGGGCGCCGCCGCTTCGATCCTGGCCTCCACCGCGCCTTCCATCGGCCCCAGCAGGAAGACCGGAACCGCGCCGGCGGCGCCGAGCGCCCGGGCAAGCTCGAGGAAGCCCTCGAGGGGCCAGTTCTTGGCCGCCTCGCGGCTGCCCGGCGCTATGCCGACGTAGGCCGGGCCGGATGGCAGGAGCCGCTCGGAGGCCGCGCGCGCCTCTTCGGTGGGCGTGAGCCAGCCGGACGGGTCGGGTGGGCGCCCGGCGGCGGGCCCGATCAGCGACAGCATCCGCTCGGCGATATGGCGGGGGCGCGTCCGGCGCGGATGGGGTCCGTCGCAGAGCAGGAAGCCCGGCAGGCAGCAGTAGAAGCCCCGATGCCTGAGGCCGTAGCGGGCCAGGGCCACGGCGGCGATCTTGGTCCGGGCGTCGAAGACCTGGGCGAACGCGGGCAGGGCGCGGAGCCGCGCCAGCACCTCGGAGACGCGGCCGTTGAGGCCGGCGTAGGCGATCACCTGGGCGATGTCCTGGCTGAACATCGCCCGCAGGGCGTCGGCCATGGCGGTCTGGTGGGTGGCGATCCACCAGACCTCGCGCTCGGGGAAAGCCCTCCGCAGAGCCCGCAGGAAGGGCGCCTTCAGCAGCGCATCGCCGAGGCCTTCGCGATCCACGAGCACCGCGATGGGCCGCCGGTCCCCCGTCATCGCGTCCCCGGCCGCCTCCCGCATTCACCGCCTTTCCGTGGCCCCAGCGGCCGGCCGCGCCCATGACACATCCCCCGGACGGATTCCAGCCGGCCGTCCCGCGCGTCGGCCGAGCCACCCCGTCAAGCGGTTGAGCCGGTGGCGTTTCCACCGCGCGACGGAAGCGGCCTGGCGACGCTTCACAAGTCAGGGTCGCTCTGCTAACCCCCCCGCCTCACCACGTCGCGGTCGTGGCGGAATTGGTAGACGCGCAGCGTTGAGGTCGCTGTGGGGCAACCCGTGGAAGTTCGAGTCTTCTCGACCGCACCAGTGATCATGAGGAAGCCGCCAGCGGTCTGAACGTCGCCGAAGCCTCTAGGGGGTAGGGTCATGAGCCGGGAAGCCGACGCGGCCGACCAGGGCGACGGCGAGCGGGTCCGCGAGCTGGTTTCGGCGCTGCGCCCCGCGGATGTGGCCGACCTGATGGGCTTCCTCACCGCCGACTACCGGCGCGAGATCCTTCCCCACGTTCCGCCCGACGAGCTGGCCGAGCTGCTGTCGGAGCTGGAGACCAACATCCGCGAGGAGGTGCTGGAGAGCCTTGAGCCGGCCACCCTCGCCAAGGCGCTGGAGGCGCTGGATTCGGACGACGCCGCCGACGTCCTCGACGACCTCGACGAGCACCGCCGCCAGAGCGTGCTGGCGGCCCTGCCGGCGGTCGACCGCTCGGCGATCGAAGCCAGCCTCGCCTACGACGACGGCACCGCCGGGCGCCTCATGCAGCGCGAGGTGGTCTATGCGCCGCAGTTCTGGACGGTCGGCCAGGTCATCGACCACATGGGACGCGGGGCCGAGGAGCTGCCGGAGCTGTTCTTCGAAGTCTATGTGGTCGACCCCGCCATGCGCCCGGTGGGGGGTGCGCCGGTCAGCAGCCTGCTCAGGGTGAAGCACGAGACTCCGCTCTCCGAGCTCATGGAGGCGGTCACCGAGATCCCGGTGGACATGGACCAGGAGGAGGTCGCCTACATCTTCGACAAGTACCACCTGATCTCGGCCCCGGTGGTGGACGCCGGGGGGCGGCTGGTGGGTCAGATCACCGTCGACGACGTCATCGGGGTGGTCCAGGAGGAAAGCCAGGAGGACATGCTGGCGCTGGCCAACGTGTCCGACGCCGGCCGCGACGCCACCACCGGCGAGATCGTCCGCTCGCGGCTGCCGTGGCTGGTGCTCAATCTGGCCACCGAGACCGTGGCGGTGAGCGCCATCGCGGTCTACCAGGACGAGATCGCCAGGATCGTCGCCCTGGCGGTGCTGATGCCGATCATCTCCTCGCTGGGCGGCAACGCCGGGACCCAGACCCTCGCGGTCGCGGTCCGGGCGCTCGCCTCGCGCGAGCTGAACGCCTCGAACACCGCCCGGATCATCGGGCGGGAGCTCGCCGCCGGGCTGCTGACCGGGGTGAGCCTGGCCCTGGTGCTGGGCCTGGCGGTCTTCACCTTCTACCACGACTACAAGCTGGCGCTCACCGCCGGCCTAGCGCTGGTCGCCGACATCTTCGTCGCGGCCGTGGGAGGGATCGTCGCGCCGCTGCTCCTGGAGCGCGTGGGGCGAGACCCGGCGGTCTCCTCCTCGATCATCGTCACCTTCCTCACCGACCTCTGCGGATTCTTCGCGGTCTTGGCGATCGCCGCATTGATCCTGCTTTAGTTAGGCCCTCATCTTGCGCCGCGGCGGGGGGCAAAACGCGCCCTGTCTCAAACTGGACCAGAAGGGTCATGCGACCGCGCCTCACCGTGTCCCGCTCGGCCGTTGAGCTGATCAAGGCGTTCGAGGGCTATCGCGCCAAGGCCGCGCGCCTGGACGACGGGCGCTGGACGATCGGCTATGGGCACACCCTGACCGCCCGGGAAGGGGCCGAGGTCTCCGAGCGGGACGCCGAGGCGCTGCTGCTCTACGACCTGATCCCGGTCTCGCACGCGGTGAACGAGCTCGTCTTCGCGCCGCTGAACCAGAACCAGTTCGACGCGCTGGTCTCCTTCGTCCTCAACATCGGGGTGCGGGCCTTCCGCAGCTCGCTCACCTACCGGCGCCTGAACGAGGGAAGGCTCCTGGAGGCGGCGCTGGCCATGGAGATGTGGCGCAAGTCCGACCTCGAGGGCGAGCGGATCGTGATCGACGCCCTGGTCCGCCGCCGGGCCGCCGAGAAGGCGCTGTTCCTGCGGCCGGCCGAGGGCTGGACGCCGGCGCCGACGCCGGTGCTGCCGCCGAAGTACGACTACGACGTCGTGGGGATCATGCCGTTGCAGACCCCGGTGGCGACGCGGACCCTGCTTGCCGGAGAGCGGGCTGCGGCCGAGCGCGCGCCGGAGCCGAGCCAGGAGGACGAGGCGCCGCCGTCGGCCAGCGAAGCGGCCGCGGCCGCGGTAATCGAGCGGCTGGAGGCGATCCTGGCGGATTCCCAGCCGAACCTCGCCGAGGGGCGGCCTGCCGAGGCGCCGGCCCAGGCCTCTGCTGAAGAGACGCCGTTCGATGAGCCGCGCGAGCCGCCCATCTACGCCCGGCCCCCGAAGCGGCGGCGGCCCAATCCGATGCTGCTGCTGGGTCTGGGCGCCCTCGGCGTCGGCCTCTTCGCGCTGGGCGCGATCTGGGGATTTGCGCCGGCCGGGTCGCTGGTGCTGGGCGCGCCGGCGGCCAGCGCCGGCTTGGCGGTCGCCGGAGCGGGCGTCGTCTGTTTCTCGGTGGCGGTCTATTTCCTGCTGGAGCGGCTGGGCCTGCCAGCCGAGAGGGCCTGAGACGAGTCCTCGCGCGCGCATTCGCGGCCGTGGTAGCCTCGAGTGGCGATGTTCCCTGACGCCGGCCCGATGATGGATTTCGCCCTTGGCGAGGCGGCGGATGCGATCCGTGAGACCACGGCCAGGTTCGCCGCCGCCGAGATCGCCCCGCTGGCCGCCCAGATCGACGCCGCCAACCGGTTTCCCCGGGAGCTCTGGCCGCGGATGGGAGCGATGGGCCTGCTCGGGATCACCGCCGAGGAGACCTATGGCGGCCTCGGCCTCGGCTACCTGCAGCACGTGGTGGCCATGGAGGAGATCTCCCGCGCCTCGGCCTCGGTGGGGCTTTCCTACGGCGCCCACTCGAACCTGTGCGTCAACCAGATCCGGCGGTGGGGGACCGAAGAACAGAAGCGGCGTTACCTGCCCGCGCTGATCAGCGGCGAACACGTGGGCGCCCTGGCGATGAGCGAGGCGGGGGCGGGTTCGGACGTGGTCTCGATGCGGCTCAAGGCCGAGCGGCGCGGCGACCGCTACGTCCTGAACGGGAGCAAGTTCTGGATCACCAACGGCCCGCACGCCGACGCCCTGGTGATCTACGCCAAGACCGACGCCGAGAGCGAGGCGCGCGGCATCACCGCCTTCATCGTCGAAAAGGGGTTCGCGGGCTTCTCCTGCGCCCAGAAGCTGGACAAGCTCGGGATGCGCGGCTCGGACACCGGCGAGCTGGTCTTCGAGGACTGCGAAGTTCCGGAAGAGAACGTGCTGGGGGCCGAGGGGGGCGGGGCCGGCGTGCTGATGAGCGGCCTCGACTACGAGCGCGCGGTCCTCGCCGGCGGGCCGCTGGGTATCATGCAGGCCTGCCTGGACGCGGTGCTTCCCTACGTGCGCGAGCGCCGGCAATTCGACCGGCCGATCGGGACCTTCCAGCTCATGCAGGGGAAGATCGCGGACATGTACGTGGCCATGAATTCGGCCAGGGCCTACGTCTATGCGGTGGCGAGGGCCTGCGATACGGGGCGCACGACCCGGTTCGACGCGGCCGGCGCCATTCTCTTCGCCTCCGAAAACGCGGTGCGCACCGCGCTGGAAGCGATCCAGGCGCTCGGGGGCGCCGGTTACCTCAAGGACTATCCGGTGGAGCGCTACCTTCGCGACGCCAAGCTCTACGACATCGGGGCCGGCACCAACGAGATCCGCCGGTTCCTGATCGGGCGCGAGCTGGTGGGGGGAGGGGAGCTGGCCTGAATCGTGATAGCCGCGGGGTTGCGGCGGGTGCGTTTCCGCCGGATCGGAGGGCTCCATGCGTAGGCTCGTCTTCAGCTTGGCGGTCGGATGCGCCGCCGCCCTGCCGGCCGCCGCCGGCGCCTGTCCGTCCGGCCTGCGTCCGGCCACCGCCGCCCAGCTCTTCTTCGGTCGGGACGAGGCCGCGGGCGTCAGCGACGTCGACTGGCGTGCGTTCGTCGACGAGGAGATCACCCCGAGGTTCCGGGCCGGGCTCACCGTGAGCGACGTCTACGGCCAATGGCGGGGGCCGGACGGCGCCTTTGTGCGCGAGCCCTCCAAGGCGCTGCTGCTGGTGCTGGAGGGCGGGCCAGGGGAGCAGGCCCGCCTGCACGCGGTGCGGGCCGCCTACGAGCGCCGGTTCCGGCAGAGCTCGGTTCTGCTGGTCGAACAAAAGGCCTGCGTCGCCTTCTGAGCTGACGCCGCGCGCAGGGCGCGCCCGCCTCATCAATCAAGCGAACTTCAAATTCACCACACTAGGCGCCGACATCGCCGGCGGGCGGCCGTGGACGAGAACGAAAAAAGCCCCGGCCGTCTGGCCGGGGCTTCCTCTATCTGGCCGTCGCTGGAGAATCAGCCTGACGCCGCCAGCGGCGGCCAGCATTTGCTCCGCGAGAGCGCTGGTCAGCTAAGGCCTTGAATCTCCACGGAGATATCCAGCGCACCTCGGGTTGACAAATGAGACACTGGATCACCTCCTTTCAGCTGTTGGGTAGGAGCCCCGAATATGGGCCGCTTCGCCCGCCTGCGCAAATGCCAGGGCGTTCGGGTCAGGCTAGGTCGGCCGAAGCGCCCGCCGGGCGCGGAGCGGCGCCCAAGAACCGGCCAAGCCCGAGAAGCAGGGCCAGGATTGTCAGGTAGGCCGCCAGCTGGATCCCCATCGGCCGATCCGAATAGCCGACGAGGGCGTGGAGGGCGCGGCCGAGCAGATGGTCGTCCGGCAACAGGCGGGAGGTGTCCCAGAGCTGGTCGCCGAGGCTGGGAACAAGGCCGGCCTGAACCAGGAAGACCGCCGCCTGTCCTGCCATCCCGGCCGCCAGCAGGGCGACGAGGCCGTTGGTGACGGCGAAGAGCCTGCCGGTGGGAATCGCGAGCAGGCCTCGATAGATCACGAAGGAGACCGCCGCGCCGGCCGCCAGGCCGAGGCCAGCGCCGGCCAGCATGCCACCGGGATTGGTCCCGCCGGAAGCGGCGACGCCGTAGAGGAAGAGGACCACCTCCGAGCCTTCCCTGAGCACCGCCACGGCCACCACCGTCGCCATGGCGAAGAGGGTGGCCTCGCCGCGGGCCAGCCGCCCGCCCAGCGACCGCATGTCGCGGACCATCTCGCGGGCGTGGCGCGACATCCAGAGCACGTGCCAGCTCAGCATCAGCACCGCGGCCCCGAGGATGGCGGCGTTGAAGACCGACTGGCCCGAGCCCGCGAAGGTGTCGGAGAGCTGCTGGGCGAAAACGGCGACGAGGCAGGCGCCCAGGACCCCGCCGCCGACGCCGGCGGCGATCCAGCGCCCGCGCCGGGCCACGCCCTCGGTGGCGGCCAGCACCACGCCCACGATGAGGCCGGCCTCCAGAACTTCGCGGAAGACGATGAGGAGCGCGGCGAGCATCTCAGTGACCAGCGGGCAGGGCGGTGACCTTGCCCTGGGCGGTGGCGGCGTGGAACTCGCCCATGAAGCTGTACTCACCGGGCTGCAAGGGTCCGATGTCGAAGCTGATCTTTCCCATGGGCGTCACCACCTGCTCGATCCGTAGGTCGTGACTGTCGAACTCCTCGGTGGCCGCGTCGCGGTTCACGAGCACGATGTGGACGTTGGCGCCGGCCGGGACGTTGAAGGCCGCCGGGGAGAACTGGTGGTTCTTGAGGGTCAGGGTCACGGTGACGGGTTCCGAGGCGAGCGCCGGGAGCGCGGCGATGCTGAAACCGAAGATCATCGCAGCCAGGCGCATTCCGAATTGATCCTGCTCAAAGTCGAAGGGTGGCGACCCTCCTAACAGAAGCTGAGCGACGTAATCGCAATTGACACTCGTTTGCAAGACAAATATGCGAGTGATTTGCAACTGCAGTGGGAGGGCGCGGCGTGAGGGGGGCGGTTCTGGTCGGGGCGGGCGTGCTGCTTGCGGGAGCGAACCCAGCGTTCGCCGATCCGAGGCTCGATGAGGTCGTCTACTCACCGTACATCGAGAACCACGAGCTGGAGCTGGAAAGCCGGGTCGCCACCGAGGTCGGCCACGGCGATCTGAAGGGCGCGACGACGGTGGTCGAGGAGCTCGAGGCCGGGTTGAACGATCGGGTGAGCCTGGCGCTGGTGGTCCCCATCGAACGGGAGCCCGGCGAGCGGGCGCGGGCGACCGGGGTGGGTCTCGAAAGCATCTTCTACATCGGCCAGATCCCGGGCCTGGGCGTGGACGTCGGCGCCTACCTGGAGCTCACCAAGGGCCTCGGCGACGAGGAGGACACGGGGGAGGCCAAGCTGTTGCTGGCCAAGACCGCCGGCCGCTTCCAGGGTCTCTTCAACTTCATCGTCGAGCGGCCCTTCAACGCCCCGCACGGCGAGGGTTTCGCATCGTACGGCTACGCCGCGTCGGCCACCTGGCGGACGGTAGGGACCCTGCGCCTGGGGGTCGAGGCGTTCGGCGACCTGGGCGACGACCACGGCTTCCTCAGGGGCGGGCAGGGCGCCTATGTGGGGCCGCAGCTGCTCTGGGAAGCGACCCCGCGCGGCTCGCCGGTGGAGATCGAGGTCGACGCCGGCTGGCTGGCCTCGGTGGGCGCCGCCCGCGGCGAGGCGCCCAGCCAGGCGCGTCTCAAGATCGGGCTGGCGCGGCGGTTCTAGGCGGGGGCCGGCAGCGTCTCAGAGACACGACCGGCCGGCGGCGGCTCGCCTTGACATTGGCGATGGCTCATGCGCCCTTCCGCCCCTTTCCGAACACCCCCGAGACGCCGATGCCCCCCTATCGCACCCATACCTGCGGCGCCCTGCGGCTCGCGGACGAGGGGGCGAAGGTGCGGCTCTCGGGCTGGATCCACCGCAAGCGCGACCATGGCGGCCTGCTGTTCGTGGACCTGCGGGACCACTATGGCCTCACCCAGCTGGTGGCGAGCCCCGAAGATCCGGGTTTCGCGGTGCTGGACCGCCTGCGCGCCGAGAGCGTGGTCCGCATCGACGGGAGCGTGGTGGCGCGGACTGCGGACACCGTGAACCCGAACCTCGCCACCGGCGAGATCGAAGTGCGGGTCGGCGAGGCCGACGCCCTCTCGGCAGCGGCCGAGCTGCCGCTGCCGGTGTTCGGCGAGCCCGACTATCCCGAGGAGCTTCGCCTCAAATATCGCTACCTGGACCTGCGCCGCGACAGCCTGCACCGCAACATCGTGCTGCGCTCGCGGGTCATCGATTCCATCCGGCGGCGGATGACCAGGGCCGGCTTCACCGAATTCCAGACTCCAATCCTCACCGCGTCGTCGCCGGAGGGGGCGCGCGACTACCTGGTGCCCTCGCGGGTCCATCCCGGAAAATTCTACGCGCTCCCGCAGGCGCCCCAGCAGTTCAAGCAGCTGCTGATGGTGGCCGGCTTCGACCGCTACTTCCAGATCGCCCCCTGCTTCCGCGACGAGGACGCCCGGGCCGACCGCTCCCCCGGCGAGTTCTACCAGCTCGACCTCGAGATGAGCTTCGCCACCCAGGAGGACGTCTTCGCCACCATGGAGCCGGTGATCCACGGGCTCTTCGAGGAGTTCGCCGAAGGCCGGGCGGTGACGCCCCATCCCTTCCCGCGCATCCCCTACCGCGAGGCGATCGCCAAGTACGGGACCGACAAGCCCGACCTGCGCAACCCGATCGTGATGCAGGACGTCTCCGAGCACTTCCGCGGCGGCGGCTTCGGGCTCTTCGCCCGCATCCTGGAGGATCCCAAGGCCGCGGTCTGGGCGGTTCCGGCCCCCGGCGGGGGCAGCCGCGCCTTCTGCGACCGGATGAACGCCTGGGCGCAGGAGGAGGGTCAGCCGGGGCTCGGTTACATCTTCTGGCGCGAGGGCGAGGAGGGCGGCGCGGGGCCCATCGCCCGCAACATCGGCCCCGAGCGGGCCGAGGCGATCCGCACGCAGCTCGGCCTCGCCACAGGAGACGCGGCCTTCTTCGTGGCCGGCGATCCGAAGGTTTTTCACCGCTTCGCGGGGCTGGCGCGGATGAAGGCCGGGACCGAGCTCGATCTGGCGGCGAAGGACCGGTTCGACTTCTGCTGGATCGTCGACTTCCCGATGTACGAGTTTAACGAAGAGACCAACCACGTCGACTTCTCGCACAACCCCTTCTCGATGCCGCAGGGCGAGCTGGCGGCCCTCGAGAGCCGCGATCCGCTGGAGATCCTCGCCTACCAGTACGACATCGTCGTCAACGGCGTCGAGCTGTGCTCGGGGGCGGTCCGGAACCACCGGCCGGAGATCATGGTCCGGGCCTTCGAGATCGCCGGCTACTCGGCCGCCGAGGTCGAGCGGCAGTTCGGCGGGATGCTGAACGCTTTCCGCTACGGGGCCCCGCCGCACGCGGGCATGGCGCCGGGGATCGACCGGATCGTCATGCTGCTGGCCGGGGCGGAGAACATCCGCGAGGTGATCGCCTTCCCGCTGAACCAGCAGGCCCAGGACCTGATGATGAACGCGCCCTCCGAGGCGCCCGAAAAGCACCTCAAGGAGCTGCACATCCGGGTCGTCCCGCCGCTGAAGGGGTAGGCGCCTGCAAACGCGCGACTAGAAGCCTACGGCCCGCCGGGTCCCGTGGCCGGGGCTGGAGCGCAGGATGATCACCCGGCTGCCGCCCTTGCACGGCTTCACCGAGAGGCCGGTCGGCAGGCGCACCGCGCCGCTCCCGCAGGCCTGGTCGAGCTGGTCCTGGGTGAGGCCCTTGCCGCCGGCGAAGTCGGCTCCGGAGAGGTTGGCGCCGGAGAGGTTGGCGCCGGCGAGGTCGGCGCCGGCGAAGTTGGCGCCGGCGAGATCGGCGCCGGCGAGGTTGGCGTTGCGGAACGAGGCCCGCTGGAACTGGCCCCCGGTGAGGTTGGCGGCCAGCGCCTGGGCGCCGGCGAACTGGGCGTCGCGACCGTCCACGTCGGCCATCAGCACCCCGGTGAGGATCGCGCCGCTCAAGTCGGCCCGGGTCAGGATCGCGCCCGCGAGGTTGGCGCCGCGGGCCTGGGCGCCGGCCAGGTTGGCGGCGGTGAAGTTGGCGCCGGCAAACACCGAGCCGAACAAGTTCGCGCCCCGAAGGTCGGCCCGCTCCAGGTGCGCGCCGGAGAAGTTCGAGCCGAAGAAGGTGGCGCCCCTGAGGTCCGAGCCCACCAGGGAGGCGCCCGAGAAATCGCCGCCCACGAACCGGGCCGCCTGCAGCTTGCGTCCGGAGAGCTCGCAGTTGAGGCACATGCCGCCGAAGGAAAAGACCTGCGGCGTGTCGCCGCCGTCGTCGAGGGCGTAGGCGCGGACCGCGCCGAGCGCCAGGGCGAAGCTCGCCAGGCAGAGGAGGGCGACGAAGCGGGACGCAAGCGCGGCGGCGGAAGGGGTGGCTCGCAAGGGTCCCTCGGGGACGCGGGCATAGGTCCCGCGAAGGCTATTTTTTCGTCCGCCCGCCCGCAGCGCCACTTAAATCGCGGTAATGGCCAAGCGGTCCAAGCCGGTCTAGGCGCAGGGACGTAGGCGAAGCCCGTGGGGCAGGCGGGTGTCGGCGTCGCCGCAGGCGCCGGCGAGCTGGGCCTCGGTGAGCCCGACGGCCCGCGCCATTTCGGCCCCGGAGAAGTTGGCCCCGCTGAGGTTCGCGCCGCGGAAGTTGGCGCCCTCGAGATAGGCGCCCACGAAACTCGCGTTGGCGAGGTTGGCGCCGGCGAAGTTCACGCCGCCGAGCACCGCGCCGAAGGCGTTCAGGTCGCGAAGGTCGCCGCGGGCGAAGCTCGTCCGGTTCATGACCGCGGCCGACAGGTCCGCTTGGCGCAGCCGCGCGCCGGCGAAGTTGCGGTCCTTGAGCTCCAGGTTGCTGAAGTCGGCCTGGAAGAGGTTGCAGCCCGGGCAGCTGGCGCCCCCCCGGGCGCGGGCGATCTGGCCGGCGTTCTGGGCGTGCGCCGGCCAGACGGTGATCAGCGCCAGTCCGAAGACGGCGAGCACCAGCCAGATGACGCTGATGATGGTGAGCGGTTTCATTTCGGCACAGGCCCGTCCCGTCGACTGAGGTCCGGGCGGGAGAGGCAAGGCCGGGGCCAGGGCGTCGCGAGCGCCGCTGGTCGTGTCTGACGCGCTTTAGGCTTCTTCTCGGGCGGCCCGTGCGCCGCAGGTCTGACAGATCAGCGCCTGGCCCTTGCGCACCACGGCGAGGTCGCCGCACTCGGCGCAGACCTCGGCGGTTCTGAAAGCCGCGCCACGGGCGCTCGCGTCCCTGGCCGGCAGCGGCAGGAAGACGAGGTTGTCCGGCGCCGCGCCGCGCGCAAACCCGCGGGAGACGAAGCGGGCGAACGGCTGCGGGTCGGAGGGCGTGTCGGCGGCGCCGTGTCCGAGGCCGTCGGCGTTGAGGCTGCGCGGGTCCACGTTCGCCAGGTCGTCGCGGCCCAGGTAGCTGATCCCGAGCTCGCGGAACACATAATCGAGGATCGAGGTGGCCGAGCGGATCGCCTCGTTGCCGGTCACTTCGCCGGCCGGCTCGAAGCGGGTGAACACGAAGGCGTCGACGAACTCGTCCAGCGGCACCCCGTACTGGAGGCCGATGGAGATGGCGATGGCGAAGTTGTTCATCAGCGAGCGGAAGGCGGCGCCTTCCTTGTGCATGTCGATGAAGATCTCGCCGAGCTCGCCGTCCTCGTATTCGCCGGTGTGCAGATAGACCTTGTGGCCCCCGACCGTGGATTTCTGGATGTAGCCCTTGCGGCGGTCGGGCAGGCGCCGCCTGGATCGCTCCACCTCCACGAACCGTTCCACCAGCCGCTCGGGCTCCGGGGCGGCGGCTTCCGCGCTGGGCGCTTCGGCGCGGAGGGGCGGCAGGTCGAGGGCGAAATCCGCGCCCGGCGCCGCCCGCACGATCCGGACCGCGCGCACGCCGGCGGCGGCGGCGAGGGCGAGGGCCTCGGCGGCGGCCTTCGGCGGCGCGGCGAAGGGGAGCGGCAGGATCGCCGAAACGGGCGCCCAGGAAGAATCCTCGACCGCGACCGCCATGGCCAGGCGCGCGGCCGAGCCGATGTCCTCGGGCGGGCGCAGCGCCGCCCTCAGCGCCTCGGGAAAGGCCGCCAGAGCGCTCCGCCCCCGCGCGCCCAGCACATGCGCCTCCGCCGCGGCCAGCGTCTCCGGCGCGAAGCCGGCGAAGGCCAGGGTGTCGAAGCGCGGGTCCTCGAGGGCCTCCTGCGGCGCCCCCAGCACGTCGCGCACGAAGCCCGCACCGATCACCGCCGGCGCGAAGGCCTCGGCAAGCGTCCGGCAGCGGTCGAGCTCGGCCTCGGCGGCGGCGATCTCGTGGGCGGTGAAGCCCTTGGCGACGAGCGTCGCGGCGTCGAGGCCGGGCGCGTCCTCCAGGGTGCGGGCGCCGAGCAGGGCCACCTGCAGGGCCTGCGGATCGAGGCCCAGACGCTCGCAGGCGCTCAGCGCGGGCTCGGCCAGCACCCGGATCAGGACCCCATCGGCGGTCTCGGCGACGGAGGTCGGCCCGGCCCACGGGGCCGCTCCGAGGGAGAGGCCGCCGAGCCGCAGGCTCATCTCAGGATCCTCGAAGGCCGCCGCCGCCAGGCCAGGGGCGAGCGCGCCCACGGCCGCATGAAGCTCGGCGGCGAGCGCCTGCGCCTCGGCGCTGTCGTAGGCGAGGCCCCGTCCGACGATCAGCTCGGCGACGCCCGCCAAGCCCAACGCCACGCGCTCGGAGGCCTGGCGGCGATAGGCGGCCGTGGGATCGGCGCAGAACCCGGTCCGCCGCTCGATCCTGAGCGCCGCCAGCGCGATGCGCGCCGCCGCCTGGAAGGCCTCGGAGTCGATGCCGTCGGGACCCTCGAAGAGGGTGACGTTGAGGACCGCCTTGGGCGCCCAGGCCAGCAGGTCGACGGCTTCCGCGTCCAGGTCGGAAAAGGCGAAGGTGACCGCCGAGGTCTCCCAGGCGAGCGTGGCCGCGCGCCCGACCGCCGCCCCGGCCTCGACGACCAACGCCTCGCGTTCGGCGATGGCGATCAGCGGCCTGGTCTCGGCGGGGGCCGGCGCAGCCAGGCCGGCGCCGGCGGCGGCCAAGATGACCGTCTCGGCGATGGCAGGGTCGCAAACGCCGGCCTCACGGGCCCGCCACGCCGCCCGGGCGAGGGCGGCGTTGGCGGCGAAGCTGGAGCAGGCGCCCGGCTCGCCCTCGCAGCGCAGCACTGCCTGGGCCACGTCGGCGAGGCGCTCACGCTCGACCGCGCCGAGACCGGCGGTCAGCCCGCGGCCATTGCGCAGGCGCTGCGCGGCATCCTCGAAGGCCCGGGCCTCGGTTCGGGGGAACGCCGGCGCGGGCGGGCGCGCGGTATCGACGGCGGTCGGGTGGACCCGCGCGCCAAACGCGAGCTGCGGCCCCGGCGCGATGAAGCCGCCGGCCACCGCCGCGAAGAGCGCGTCGCGGAAGGCCTCCGCCGCCAGGGCGTCGTCGAAGAGGCCGAGCGCCAGGCCCCAGGCGGCCAGGCGGCGCGCATAACGGTCGGGGCCGCCCGCCAGCAGCGGGTCGCCCTTCGCCTCGGGGCCGAGCCAATCGGGGGCGCCTTCCGGGTAGTCGGTGGGCAGTCCGTCCGCCCAGTCGAGCCAGGCCTCGACCCGCGCCGTCGTCCACGACGGCGGCGCCAGCACCTCCACGAGGTCGCTGGCCCGCTCCACCCAGCGGATCTCCGGCTCGTAGGGGAGCTGGGGTCGGGCGAAGCGGCGTTCGTGGCGCATGGCAGACTCGGGAGCTCGGGCGGAAGGGCCCTAGGCTAGGGCGCATTGGGCGAACCTCCAATAGATGTTGCGGGGGCGAGCGGGGCTGTCCACAATATATAGATGATGCGTGCGAGGGCGCGGGCCTGGACGCCCCCAGGGCGCGGGCCTATAAGTCGCGCTTCCGACGACATCCCGAGGCGCGCCGACTCGCTGTGCTGAAATCGATCTTCACCTGGTGGAACTCGGCCACCATCGGCATCCGGTTCACCGTCGCGCGGCGCGGCGTCTTCGTGGGCGAGGACGCCTTCGGCAATCGCTACTACGAGGCCAAGGACACCCGCGACAGCTACGACGGGCGCAAGCGCCGCTGGGTGATCTACCAGGGCTACGCCGACGCCTCGAAGGTGCCGGCCGAGTGGCACGGCTGGCTGCATCACACCTTCGATGAGCCGCCCACCAAGGCCCCGCTTCCGCGCCGCGCCTGGGAGAAGGACCACCTGCCGAACCTTTCCGGGACCATCTGGGCCTGGCGTCCCAAGGGCTCGATCGCGCGCACCGGCGAGCGCCCGAAGGCGAGCGGCGATTACGAGGCTTGGAGGCCCGAGTGAGGGCGCCCCGCCTGCTCCTCGTCGCCGCCGCGGCGACGGCGCTGAGCGCCAGTCTCGCAGCCTGGGCGATCCGCGCCCAGCCGGTGCTCGAGGCCCCGCCTGCGTCATCCCCGCCTGCGTCGTCCCCGGCCGCGCCCCCCGCCGCGGAGGCGCCGCCGGGCGCCCCGGTGATCGAGACCCGGCCTGACTCGAACAGCGTCAACGCCGCCGAGCCGACCGCGCCTGCGCCGCGCGCGGAGGCGAAGCCGGCGCCGCCTGCGCCGCCGCCGGCGCCCGTCCTCCCGATCAGGAGCCCGGCCGCGGTCCTGCAGGTGCTCGACAAGGTCACGGCCGAGACGATGCGGTTCGCCGCGCCGGTGGGTCAGCGCGTCCGCTACAAGAACCTGGTGTTCACGGTGAAGGCCTGCGAGACCAGCGACCTCGACCAGCCTGCGCCGCAGGCTTCGGCCTATGTGGTGGTGGAGTTCCGGCCGCTGGCGGTGGAGGGCCTCGAGGCCGCGCCCGCCAAGCAGGTCTACAAGGGCTGGATGTTCGCCGAATCCCCCGGGTTGCACCCGCTGCAGCATCCGACCTACGACGCCTGGCTGATCACCTGCATAGCGGCCCTGCCGTCGGCGTAGGGATCCAGGCGGAGAAAATCGCCTTCGAGCTTCAGGGCCAGCGCCAGCCGGCGGGCGTATTGGCTCCGCGAGATCTCCTCGGCGCCGAAGCCCGCCAGATGGTCGGTGAGGAACTGGGTGTCGAGGAGGACGAAACCGCCGGCCTTCAGGCGGGCCACGAGGTGCGCCAGGGCCACCTTGCTGGCGTCGCGCTCCGCCGAGAACATGCTCTCGCCGAAGAAGGCGCCGCCGAGGGCGACGCCGTACAGACCGCCCGCCAGCCGGTCTCCCGACCAGGCCTCGACGCTGTGCGCCAATCCCCGCCGGAAAAGCTCCCCGCATAGCCGTTGGATCGGCAGGTTGATCCAGGTCTCGTTGCGCCCGGGCTTGGGCGCGGCGCAGCCCTCGATCACCGCCTCGAACGCCTGGTCGATCCTCACCTCGAAGCGATTGGAGCGCACGGTCCGCGCGAGCCGGCGCGAGACGTGGAACCGGTCCAGCGGCAGCACGCCGCGCTGGGCGGGATCGACGAGGAAGACCCGAAGGTCATGGCGGGCGTCGGCCATCGGAAAGACGCCGCGCCTGTAGCAGGTGATGAGGTCGTCGGCGGAAAAGAAGTCCAAGGGGCGCGCCTAGCGATATGACCGCCAATATCTAGGACGACTTCGGCGAAAAAGCCGACCCGGCGCCGGGACCCGCCTCTCCGGGGCCCCCCATCAGGCCGCCCGCTTCAGCCATTCCTCGAGCCAGTGGATGTGATAGCGCCCCTCGAGGATCTCGGACTCGGCCAGGAGGTCCTGGAAGAGCGGAATGGTGGTCTCGATCCCACCCACCACCATCTCGCCCAGGCAGCGCTTCAGCCGCGCCAGGCACTCGATGCGGTCGCGCCCGTGCACGATCAGCTTGCCGGCCAGGCTGTCGTAATAGGGGGGGATCGCATAGCCGGCGTAGAGGGCCGAATCCAGCCGCACCCCAAGGCCGCCCGGCGCGTGGAAGTCGGTGACCAGGCCCGGGGAGGGGGTGAAGGTGCGGGCGTTCTCGGCGTTGATCCGGCACTCGATGGCGTGGCCCTCGAAGGTGATCTCGTTCTGGGAAAAGGAAAGCGGCAGGCCGGCGGCGATGCGGATCTGCTCGCGCACCAGGTCGATGCCGGTGATCGCCTCGGTCACCGGGTGCTCGACCTGCAGGCGGGTGTTCATCTCGATGAAGTAGAACTCCCCGTCCTCGTACAGGAACTCCACGGTGCCGACGCCGAGATAGCCGAGGGCGCCGATGGCGCGGATCACCGTCTCGCCGATGCGCGCGCGCGCGTGGGCGTCGATGGCGGGCGAGGGCGCCTCCTCCATGAGTTTCTGGTGCCGGCGTTGCAAGGAGCAGTCGCGCTCGCCGAGGTGGCAGACCGCGCCGAAACCGTCGGCCACCACCTGCACCTCGATGTGGCGCGGCGCGGCCAGATAGCGCTCAAGATAGACCGAATCGTCGCCGAACGCGGCCTTGGCCTCGCCCTGCGCGGTGGCCAGCGCCTCCAGCAGGTCGGCGGGGGTCCAGGCCACCTTCATCCCACGCCCGCCGCCGCCGGCCGCCGCCTTGATCAGCACCGGAAAGCCGATGGCGTCGGCCGCCGCGATCGCCTCCGCCTCGGAGGTCAGCGCCCCATCCGAGCCCGGCACCACGGGCACCCCCGCGCTGCGCATGGCCACCTTGGCGGCGATCTTGTCGCCCATGATCCGGATGTGCTCGGGCTTGGGGCCGATGAAGGTGTAGCCGTGCGCCTGGACGATCTCGGCGAAGCGGGCGTTCTCCGAGAGGAAGCCGTAGCCCGGATGGATCGCCTGGGCGCCGGTGATTTCGCAGGCGGCGATGATCGAGGGGATGTTGAGGTAGCTCTTGGCCGCCGGCGCCGGGCCGATGCAGACGCTCTCGTCGGCCAGCCGAACGTGCATCGCCCCGGCGTCCGCCTCCGAGTGCACGGCGACGGTGGCGATGCCCATCTCCTTGCAGGCGCGGTGCACCCGCAGGGCGATCTCGCCGCGGTTGGCGATGAGGATCTTGTCGAACACTAGCCGATCACCGCCAGCGCCTCGCCGAATTCCACCGGCTGGCCGTCGGCGACCAGCAGCTCGACGAGGCGGCCCGCCCGCGGGGCGGGGATCGGATTCATGGTCTTCATGGCTTCGACGATGAGCAGGGTCTGGCCCTCGGCGACCATGTCGCCCACCTTCACGAAGGGCGGCGCTCCGGGCTGCGGCTGCAGGTAGACGGTGCCGACCATGGGCGAGGCGACCACGTCGCCTTCCGGCTCGGCGCTCGCAGCCGCCGGCGCGGCGGGCGAGGCGGACGCGGCGGCGGCGGCGAACCCGGCCTGGGGCGCCGGCGCCAGGGCCGACGGGGCGAACGCCAGCTGGGCGGTCCTGGCCACCTTGATCCTCAAATCGCCGCGTTCGACCTCGATCTCGGTGAGGCCGGTGTCGTTGAGGATGGCGGCGAGGCGGCGCACCAGCCGGGCGTCTATGGGATCGGCGGGACCCTTGGGATCGGCCATGCGGGCTTGGACCTCGTTTGTTGCGCCGTTCGGGAAGGCTTCAAGCGCCGACGAGGCCGAGCGCGGCATCGACGGCCAGTTCATAACTCGCGGCGCCGAAACCGGAGACCACGCCGGTCGCAGCCAGGGAGACATAGGTGGCGCGCCGGAAATCCTCGCGGGCGGCCGGGTTCGACAGGTGGCACTCGACGATGGGAATGGGCAAGGCCTTCAGCGCGTCCAGCAGGGCGACCGAGGTGTGGCCATAGCCGCCCGGGTTGATCACCAGCGCGCCGGCCGCCGCGCGCGCCTCGTGGATCCAGTCGATCAGCTCGCCCTCGTGGTTGGTCTGGCGGAACACCACCGCCCGTCCCCTGGCCTTGGCGCGCGCCTCGCAGAGCTTGCGGATGTCCTCCAGGGTGGCGGACCCATAGATGTGCGGCTCGCGCTCGCCCAGGAGGTTGAGGTTGGGGCCGCTCAAGACAAAGATCGGTTTCGACATTCGGTCCCGCCGCCCCGCCGGCGAGGCTTTTAGCGTTCGAGTCGGAAGCTCACAAGCTTGGCGCCCCACGTGGAGGCCGGCGATCCGGAGAGGAGCGCAGGGCCAGGCTTGACGCATAGGGGGCCGAGCGTAGATTGACCCCAATCTCCGGGGAGTCCCGCGCGAAGGGACTGAGAAACCGCTAGGATGCGCGGTGACCCGCCGAACCTGATCCGGGTCATGCCGGCGAAGGGAGAGAATCGGGCCCCGCCCTCCTTTCCCGCCGACATCCCAGCCTGGGAGCGCCGATGCGGCTGTTGATAAACGGGGAAGCGCGGGAGCTGGAGGCGGCGACCACCATCGCGGCCCTGGTGGAGGCCCTCGGCCTCGACCGGCGCAAGCTCGCGGTCGAACGGAACCTGGAGATCGTGCCGCGCTCGGCCTACGAGGCCACCCCGCTCAGCGACGGCGACCGGATCGAGATCGTGGCCTTCGTGGGCGGCGGCTGAAGGAGCAGGCGATGGACGGTTCCCAGACCATGGCCGAGGATGCCTGGACGGTGGCGGGGCGGACCTTCCGCTCGCGGCTGATCGTCGGCACCGGCAAGTACAAGGACTACGCCCTCAACGCGGCGGCGGCCGACGCGGCCGGGGCCGAGATCGTCACCGTGGCGCTGCGGCGGGTGAACCTTTCCGATCCGAGCCAGCCGATGCTTTCCGACCATGTGAGGCCCGACCGGTTCACCTACCTTCCGAACACCGCCGGCTGTTTCACCGGCGAGGAGGCGGTCCGGACCCTGCGCCTGGCGCGCGAGGCTGGGGGTTGGGACCTGGTGAAGCTGGAGGTGCTGAGCCGCACCGCCCACCTCTACCCGGACATGGAGGAGACCCTGCGGGCGCTCAAGCTGCTGATCGCCGAGGGCTTTTCGGTGATGGTCTACTGCACCGACGATCCGGTCTACTGCCGCAAGCTCGAGGAGGCCGGCGCCGCGGCGATCATGCCTGCCGCCGCCCCGATCGGCTCCGGACTCGGGATCCAGAACCGGCTCAACATCGGCCTCATCGTCGAACAGTCGCGCGTCCCGGTCCTGGTGGACGCGGGCGTGGGCACCGCCTCCGACGCGGCCGCGGCCATGGAGCTCGGCTGCGACGCGGTGCTGATGAACACTGCCATCGCCGAGGCCAAGGACCCGATCCGGATGGCCAGGGCGATGAAGCACGCGGTGATCGCCGGGCGAGAGGCCTACCTCGCCGGCCGGATGCCCAAGCGGCTCTACGCCGAGCCGTCCTCGCCGCTGGCCGGACTGATCTGACGGAGCGCTTTGGGCGGCGCAGGCTGAACCAAGCCGGCTCCGGCGGGTTATCCCTTCGAAGGGGCCCCACGGAGTTCTGTAATGTTCAGCTTGCCAAGCCTTCCCTATGCCTATGACGCCCTGGCGCCGGTGATGTCCGAGCGGACCTTGCGTTTCCACCACGACAAACACCACGCGACCTACGTCAAGACGCTCAACGATCTCCTCGAGAAAGCCGGACGACCGCCCCAGCCGCTGGAGGAGATCGTCCGCCAGGCGGTTGGCAAGGCCGACGAGAAGAAGCTTTTCAACAACGCCGCCCAGGCCTGGAACCACGCCTTCTTCTGGGCGACGATGGCCGCCAAGCGCGGCGCGCCTTCGGGCGAGCTGGCCAGGGCGATCGATACCGGGTTCGGCGGGCTGGCGCAGCTCAAGGACAAGATGGTCGCCAAGGGGGCGGCCCACTTCGGCTCCGGTTGGGTATGGCTCACCGCCGATGCGTCCGGCGCCTTGCAGGTGCGCGCCACCCACGACGCCGACGACGTGCTCACCAAGGAGGGCCTCACGCCGCTGCTCGTCTGCGACCTCTGGGAGCACGCCTACTATCTCGACCATCAGAACGATCGGAAGGGCTTCCTGGAAGCCTGGTTCGAGGCCCTCCCGAACTGGGAGTTCGCCGGCTACCAGTTCTCGGCGGCGCGGGGCCGGGGCGAGCCCTGGCGCCACCCCGCGCCTGAATCGCACCAAGACGGGCGGCAGGCCCGGGCCGGCTGACCGCAACCCTCAAAAGGAGAGAAGGAGGAGTCGATCATGGAAAATGCTGCGGCGGCCCAAACCCGAGCGGCGAAGCCTTTCCTTAGCGATATCAAGACGCTGCGGGAGCGCGCTCGTCAGCATATCGAGCAGGGGGCGGTGACCGACACCTATGTCGGCGACGTCGGCAAGACCATCGAGATCCTGCAGAGCGTCCTCGCCACAGAGCTGGTCTGCGTGCTGCGCTACACCCAGCACGCCGTGGCGGCCGCCGGCATCGCCAGCGAGAGCGTGAAGTCGGAGTTCGCCCAGCACGCCAAGGAGGAGCAGGAGCACGCCATGATGGTGGCCGAGCGCATCAACCAGCTCGGCGGCTCGCCCAACTTCAATCCCGACGGCCTGTCGACCCGATCGGCCTCCCAGTATTCGACCCCCGAAGACCTGGTGGGGATGATCCGCGAGAACCTCATCGCCGAGCGGATCGCCGTCGACCACTACCGGGAGCTGATCCGCTATTTTGGGGAGAACGACCCCACCACCCGGGTAATGATCGAGACCATCCTCGAGGTGGAGGAGGAGCACGCCAGCGACATGCAGGATCTGCTCGCCGCCCATGGCCGCGACGAAGGCGCGGACGCCCACTAAAGGCCGCTGCGAGCTTTTCTGTTGCCGATCGAGCCTGGTTGGCCCACGTTCATCTCGGAACGTTAAGATGAAGTCGGGCGGCAAGCTGTCGCCCGTTGTCTGTTGATTGGATTGGAGCCTTAGCCGATCCGCCAGGGGGTCCGGAGTGGCGAAGATGGCTCGCGCCTACGTCAACAGGATCGGAACGGCGACGCCGCCGCACGACGTACACCAGGCGTTCGTTCGGTACGTCGAATTGCTCCTGAACGAACCGCGCACCCAGAAGCTTTTCCGGCGGATGGTGGGACGGGCCGGCATCGACCACCGCTTCTCCTACTTCGAGCCGCTGGTCGAGGGCGACCGGGTGCTGGGCGACACCGGCGGCTTTTACACCCTGGACGGCCGCTCCCCCTCCACCGGCCAGCGCATGCGCCGCTTCGAGGCCACCGCCCCCGGCCTCGCCTTGCAGGCCCTGGATGCGCTCGGGATCGAGAAGGAGCGCGAGCGGATCACCCATCTGGTGCTCGCCTGCTGCACCGGCTTCGTCGCGCCGGGGCTCGATCAGCAGATCATCCGCGCGGCGGGGCTGGATCCGGGGGTGGAGCGGACCGTCGTCGGCTTCATGGGGTGCTACGCCGCGGTGAACGCGCTTCGCCTCGCGCACCACTTCGTCCGCTCGGAGCCGGCCGCCCGGGTGCTGGTGGTCAACCTGGAGCTCTGCACCCTGCACTTCCAGTCCACGCAGAAGCTCGACGAGTGCCTGTCCATGCTGCTGTTCGGCGATGGCTGTTCGGCCGCTCTGGTGAGCGCCGACGAGACCGGCGTCGCGCTGATGGACTTCAAGGCGGCCGCCATCGCGGACACCGCCGGCGCAATCACCTGGCGGATCGCCGACCACGGCTTCGACATGCACCTCTCCGGCGAGGTGCCGGCGCGGATCGCCCGGGCATTGGCGGCGGAATCGGCGCGCAACGACGACGGGGGCCTGCTGCGCGGGCAGCGGCCGGCCGACTTCGACGCCTGGGCCGTGCACGCCGGCGGACGGACCATCCTCGACGCGGTGGAGACCGGCTTCGAGCTCGGCCCCCACATGCTGGACTGCTCGCGCGGGATCCTGCGCGACTTCGGCAACATGTCGTCGGCGACCCTGATGTTCATCCTAGGGCGGATCCTGGCCTCGGTCCGCGGGCTCGGGCGTCCGGTGGAGAACGGGTTTGCGGTGGCTTTCGGCCCCGGGATGGCTGCCGAGAGCTTCCGGTTCCGGGCCGTCGCCTAGGAGGCGCCCCCGTGCGAAGCTTCGCCGAGCGTTCGCGCGAACCGGAGATGATGGACGCTCCGGACGTCACCGCCGAAGCGTTCGCCGCCTGCCTGGCCGATCTCGCGAAGGTGAACACCGTCACCCGGGCGCGGCCGCCGACTTTGCGCTGGCTCGCGCGCGCCACCCGCAACCTTCCGCGAGAGGCTCCTTTCACCATCGTCGACGTGGGCTGCGGGGAAGGCGACATGCTTCGCGCCGTGCGGAAGTGGGCGGTCCGGGCCGGCCTGCAAGCGCGGCTGATCGGGATCGACCTCAACCCGAGGAGCGAGCCCGCGGCCAAGGCGGCGACCGATCCGGCGGAGGCCATCGACTATCTCACCGGCGATGTTTTCGACTACGCGCCCGAGGCTCCCATCGACTTCGTCATCTCCTCCCTGGTCACCCACCACATGGGCGACGCCGAGGTGGTCCGCTTCCTGCGCTGGATGGAGGCGACGACGCGGCGGGGCTGGTTCGTCAACGACCTGCACCGTCACCCGGCCGCCTTCTACGGCTTCATGGCGCTTTCGAGCCTGGCCGGCTGGCATCCCTTCGTCCGCCACGACGGGCCGGTGTCGGTGGCCCGCGCGTTCCGCCGCCAGGACTGGGAGCGGCTGCTGGCCACAGCGCGGATCCCGGCCGAGGCGGTGACGGTGGACTGGCGCCTTCCGTTCCGGATCTGCGTGGGGCGGATCAAGTGAGCGAGGTCGTCATCGTCGGCGGGGGACTCGCCGGCGCGGCGGCCGGGGCCTTGCTGGCGCGCGCGGGGATTCGCCCCGTGGTGCTGGAGCGGGAATCCCAGCCTAAAGACAAGATCTGCGGCGAGTTCCTCTCGGTGGAGGCCCAGGCGCACCTGGCGGCGGCCGGCCTCGACCTCGAGCCGCTGGGCGGGGCGCGCATCGGCGGCGTGCGGCTGGCGGCCGGCCGGCGGCTGGTGGAATCGCCGCTGCCGTTCCCGGCCCTGGGTCTCACGCGGCGCCGGCTCGACGAAGCCCTGCTGGCGCACGCAGCCGGCGAGGGGGCGAGCGTCGAGCGCGGCGTCATGGTCCACAGCCTCGGGCAGGGCCGGCTGGAGACGAGCCGCGGACCGGTCTCGGCGCCCACCATTCTGCTGGCCAGCGGCAAGCACGAGGTCCGCGGGGCGAAACGGGCCGCGGAGGGGACCCTCAAGGGCATGGTGGGCTTCAAGAGCTACTTCCGCCTCTCGGGCGCCCAGCGCGCCGCGCTGGGCGGCTTCGTCGAGGTGATCTTATTCCAGGGCGGCTACGCGGGCCTGCAACTCGTGGAAGGCGGGGTGGCGAACCTCTGCCTCCTCGCTCGCCGCTCGCGTTTCGATGCGGCCGGACGCACCTGGCCGGGGCTGCTGAGGGCGGTGCTGGACGAGCCGCACCTGGCGCGCCGGCTGGCGGACGCCGAGGAGCTGTCGCCGCGGCCGCTGACCATCTCCGACGTCCCCTACGGTTTTCTGCACGCCGCCCCGGACCCGCCGGGCCTCTACCGGCTGGGCGACCAGGCGGCGGTCATCCCTTCCTTCTCGGGCGACGGCATGTCGATCGCGCTGCACAGCGCCAGGCTCGCCGCCCAGGCGGTGCTGGGCGGAGCCCATGCGCGCGACTACCATGCCCGGCTGCGACGCGACATCGCCGGTCCGCTGCGCCTGGCCACCTGGCTGCAGCGCCGCGCCGAGGGCTGGCCGGGACGCCATGCGGCGCTGGCCGGCCTCAAGGTCTTTCCGGGCACGATCGCCCGCCTCGCCGCCTGGACGCGGGTGCCGACCCCCGCCCTGACGCGGGCGGGACTGCAGACGCGCCGCGACCATCGATCGCATCATAATGAGAATTAGTTGCAGAAATCCGCGGACCTGCTAGAGAGCTCCGCGCGGCCAGGAGACCCAAGTGTACGTCTGCAACTGCAACGGCATCCGCGAACGCGAGGCGAGGGCGGCCATCGCCGCGGGCGCAGGCAAGCCGGCCCAGATATTCATCCGTTGCGGGGCGAAGCCGCAGTGCGCGAAATGCGTTTGCGACATGCGGCGCCTGATCCGGGAGTCCGAGGACAGCCTGCGCTACGCCGCCGAATAGGAGGCATCGATGCAGGGCGACCGCGCGGTCATCCAACGGCTGAACCAGGTGCTCACCAACGAGCTGACCTCGACGAACCAGTACTTCCTGCACGCGCGGATGCTGGAGAACTGGGGGTTCCGGCGGCTGGGCAAGGCGGTCTACGACGAGTCCATCGGCGAGATGCGCCATGCCGACAAGCTGATCCGGCGCATCCTTTTCCTAGGCGGCCTGCCCAACTTGCAGGACCTGCACAAGCTCACCATCGGCGAGACCGCGCTCGAGACGCTGAGCGCCGACCTACAGCTGGAGCTATCGGGGCGGGCGACCCTGACAGCCGGGGTCGCCGAGTTCGAGGCCGCCAGGGACTTCGTCAGCCGCGAAATCCTGGTCGACATACTGAAGGACACCGAGGAGCACATCGACTTCCTCGAGACCCAGCTCGCCCTCGCCGAGTCCCTTGGCGAGCAGAACTATCTGCAGAGCGCGGCCGGGGACCTCGCCGACGACGGCGACGCGGGTCTCTGACCGCTATCGGTTGCAAGCCTCCACGGTTCGGGGCGAGAACCACTGAACCGAGAATGTGAGGGAGCGACGTCGTTGACGCCCAAGCTGGTGCTGGACGGTCTGGTGTTCGGCGAGGCGCCGCGCTGGCGCGCCGGGCGTCTCTGGTTCTCGGACATGCACGGCGGGGCGGTCTACGCCACGACCGTGGACGGCGTATGTGAAAAGATTCTCGACGTACCCCACCACCCGTCGGGGCTCGGCTGGCTGCCGAACGGCGCGCTGCTGGTGGTCTCGATGGAAGACCGCAAGGTGCTCCGCCTCCAGGGCGGCGAAGTCAGCGTGCACGCCGACCTCATGGGCCATTACGCGCGAGGGCACCTCAACGACATGGTCGTCGACGGCCAGGGGCGCGCCTATCTCGGCCAGTTCGGCTCGGACACCTACGGCGGCGAGCCGCAACGGCCCACCACCCTCATCCTCATCGAGCCGGACGGGCGCCATCGGGCGGTGGCCGACGGCCTTAGGATGCCCAACGGCATGGCCATCTCGCCGGACGGGCGGCGCCTCTACGTGGCCGAGACCTACGGGTTCTGCATCACCGGCTTTTCCATCGCCGCCGACGGCGGGCTGAGCGGGCGCGAGGTGTTCGCGCCGCTTAAGGTCCGGCCCGACGGGCTTTGCCTGGACGCCGAGGAGCGTCTCTGGTTCGGCTCGGCGATGTATCCCGAGGGCGGCGTCTTCCGGGTCGCCCAGGGGGGGCGGATTCTGGAGAGCATCCGCGAGGAAGGCTGGCGCGGCATCGCCTGCGCCCTCGGCGGCGAAGACCGGCGCATCCTCTTCGTGATCGAGGCCCAGCGCACCGCTCCCGGCAAGACGGGGCCCGGCAACTGCCGCATCCGCGCCATGTCCGCGCCGGCGCCAGGGGCCGGAATTCCCTAAGCCTTGCCCTCGGCCTTGGCGATCGCGGCGGTCAGGGCCTCGTAGTCCTCGCCGCGGATGATCTCGTCGCCGACCACGAAGCCGGGCGTGCCCTCCAGGGAAAGGCTGGTGAAGAGCTTGGTCACGTCCTTCAGCTGGGTTTCGGCCTTGGCCCGCTCGGCCGGGGCGTTCATGGCCGCCACGTCCACCCCCTCGGCGGCCGCCAGCCGATCGATCTCGGCGTCGGTGAGCGGGCGGGCGCTCATGAAAGCCTGGTAGAGGCCGAGGTAGTCCTTGCCCTGGGCCTTGGCGGCCATGGCCGCGCGCGCCGCGTGCTCGGAGACCGGGCCGAAGATCGGCATCTCCTTGAACACGAACCGCACGTCCGGCCGGGTTCGGATGAGGTTCACGACTTTGGGGGCGACGTTGATGCAGTGCGGACAGCGGTAGTCGTAGAACTCGGTGACGGTGACCTTGCCGTTCGGATTGGCCACGAAGTCGCGCGGATCGCGTTCGAGGGCGCCGCGCAGGCCCGGCAGGGCGGCCTTGGCCTTGACCTCGGCCTCGGCCGCCGCCTTGTCCGCGTCGGCGTCCTCCCTGGCCTGCAGGTTGTCGATCGCGGCCCGCAGAACCTCGGGGTGGGCCATGAGGTAGGCCTTCACCCGCGCCCCGAACGCGGCGTCGTCGTCCTTGGACGGCTGGCAGGCGCCGAGCGCGAGAAGGGCGGCAAGAGCGAGCGCGACCGCTGAGCCGAGGCGCATCATCCTTGCGGGTGGGCCATCTGCCGCAGGTCGTCGGCGGTGGGCTGGGACGCCAGGACGATGTCGGTGGCGCGGCGCCATTCGGGCGTGTCCTTCTGCAGGAGCCCGCGCGCGCGCATCGCGAAGACCTTGGCGTCGCGCAGCTGGCCGAGATGGAAGTTCTGCTCGGCCGCCGCCAGGCGGGCCATGCCGCCGTCGCCCTTCGCGTCGTAAGCCTCCGCCAGGTACTGCCAGGTGATCGGGTTGTCCGGCTCGACCACCAGCGAGCGGTTCAAGGTGAGGACGGCGTCGGCGAGCTTGGCCGGGTTGTTCTCGGCCAGCAGGTCCTGGCCCAGCAACAGCCGCAGCAGCGGCGCGTCGGGCCTCAGCGCCACCGCCTGGCGGAGCGGCGCCTCGCCTTCCACGGCCCTGGCGCTCTCCATCAGCGCCTGGCCCTTCAGCTCGTAGAGGTACGGATTGTTCGGCTGCTCGGCGATGAGGGCGTCGATCTCCTTCAGGGCCTTCTCGGTCTCGAGCTCGCGATAGTCGGCGATCGCGCGCGCGTAGCGGGCCGGGTAGGAGGTGTCGGTGAGCGGATAGTCGACGTAAGTCTGGTACGGGCGGTTGGTGAAGGCCTTGATCTTCGCCTTCATGATCTCGAAGCGGGCGACCGCTTCGGGGGTATCCTGCGCCCTCCAGTGAGACTGGGTGCGGGCGCGGGCGGCCAAGGCCTCGATCCGTTCGTCGGTCAACGGGTGGTCGACCCAGAACGGATACTTCCGAACGTCAGAGAAGACTTCTTCGTAACGGAAATTATTGAAGAAATCGACCAGGCCCTGAGCCGAGTAGCCGGCCTTCTCGAGGTAGGTGACGGCCGCCTCGTCGGCGCGCGCCTCTTCGTCCCGCGAGAAGGCGAGGGCGTTCAGCTGACCGAAGTAGCCGCCCGAGTAGATCAGCGCCGCGCCGGCGTCCGGGGCGCCGGCGATGGCGGCAAGGATGCCGAGGCCCAGTCCCAGCACCATGGGCGCGATGGCGCTGCGGCCCATCTCGCCCACCCGGGCCACGTCGCCGCGGGCCATGTGGCCGGTCTCGTGCGCCACCACGCCCTCCAGCTCGTTGGGCGTCTTGGTCTGCATGATGAGGCCGCTGTTGACCACCATATGGTAGCCCGACCCGGTGGCGGCGTTCAGGGTCGCATCGCCCACCAGGTAGATCTGCACCGACTTGGGGTCGAGGTTCGCCGCGGCGAAGATGGGGTCCATCTCCTCGTGGAAGATGGCCTCGATCTCGGTATCCCGCTCGATGTTGGGGGCCACGGGTTCGCCCTGGGCGCGCACGGCCGCGCCAGGCGCCAGCAGCAGGCCCACGGAGGCGAGGGCGCCGACCGCGACGCGCGACAGACGCCCTGAAGACAGCCTCTGGAGGCTCACATCGACACTCCGATCGCCCCCCTGGAATTCACCACACTAGAGCGCGTACCTCAAAAAGTGGAATCGCTTTTGCGATCAGAACGCGCGTTCCAGACTCTTGAATCCAGAGCCGCCAGCGAAACTGGAAACCCGTTTCGCGTCGGCGTCTCAAGCCCCTCGGCGCCACCAGCCGCGCCGCGGCGCGGTCGGCGGGGCGACGATTTCGGCCGGATCAGGCTCGGTCGGCGGGGCGGGCGAAGCAATCGGCGCGGCGGCGAGGACCGGTTCGGACGCCGGCTCCCGCGGCGCGGGTGATGCGCCCACGACTTCGAGGACCGGCGCCGGCGCCCCTTCGCTGACTTCCGCCTCGGCTTCGGCGGCGTCCACCGACGCGTCGGCCTCGGGCGGCGCCTGCGCCGGCGGCGCGCTCACCGCTTCGGCTTCGGCGCCGCCGCGCTTGCCGCGGCTGCGGCGGGGCCGGCGCGGCTTTTCCTCTGCGCTCGGCAGCTCGACCCATACCTCCTCGTGCGGCTCGGCCGCCCGCTCGGGCGCGGCCAGCGCAGCCGCCTCCAGCGAGGCGGGCGCCGCTTCGGCGAGGGCCTGCGGCGGAGCGAACTCAGGCTCCGGCGCGAGGGCCTGCTGCGCGGGACCTCGCCACTGATAGGCATCGTCGCCCACCGGCCGGGCCGGCCAGGCCCAGGCGTAGGGATCCCCGCGCTGATCTTCCCGGGCGCGCCGGCCGCCCCGGCGTCCCCGCCGCCGCCGGCGGCGGCCCTCGCCATCCAGTTCGCCTGCCGATTCGGGGGTGGGGGCGTGCGGGGCCGGCGCGCCTTCCGCCGCTGCGCGTCCTTCTTCGCCGCGTCGTCCCCGACGGCGGCGCCGGCGCCGGCCACGCCCCTCGGCGCCTTCGTCATCGCGCCCGGCGGCGCGCGGCTCGGCGTGTTCGTCCGCGTCCTCGTCCTCCTCGTCCGCGCCCAGGAGGATCTCCTCGTCTTCTTCTTCTTCCTCCTCCTCCTCCTCGATCTGCGAAAGATCGGGCTCCTCGGGGACATAGGCGGTCTGGGCGGCCGTCCAGCCTTCCGCGCTCGGCGGGGCTTCGCTGGAAATCCGGTCGATCTGGCGCTCGGCGTGGCCGAGGGTGTCATCGAGCGCGACGTTGACCCAGAGCCCATGCGCCTGGCGAAGCTTCATCAGGTATTCGCGCTTGGCGTTCAGGATGTAGACCCCGACATCCTTGGGGATGCGCAGCACGATCTCGCCGCCGCCCCGCAACGCCTCGATCTCCACCGCCCGCAGGGCCGCCAGAGCGCTGGACTCCACCGAACGCACCCGCCCGGCGCCTTGGCAGTGAGGGCAGACGTGGGTGGTGCCTTCGAGGATGCCGGTCCGACGCCGCTGGCGGGACAGCTCCATGAGGCCGAAGGCGGAGATCTTGCCGATCTGCACCCGGGCCCGGTCGTCCTTCAGGCAGTCCTTCAGCTTCTTCTCGACCGCCCGGTTGTTCTTGGCCTCGTCCATATCGATGAAGTCGATGACCACCAGGCCGGCCAGGTCGCGCAGGCGCAGCTGCCGGCAAGCTTCCTCCGCCGCCTCGAGGTTGGTCTTGAGCGCCGTCGTCTCGATGTTGCGCTCGCGCGTGGACCGCCCCGAGTTCACGTCGACGGCCACCAGCGCCTCGGTCTGGTTGATCACCAGGTACCCGCCGGACTTCAGCGGCACCACCGGGGAATAGATCTGCGACAGGTGGTCCTCGATCCGGTGGCGCACGAACAGCGGCACGGGGTCGCGATAAGGCTGAACCTTCTTGGCCTGGGTCGGCATCAGCATCCGCATGAAGTCGCGCGCTTCCTTGAAGCCCGCTTCGCCTTCCACCCAGATCCCCTCCAGGTCCTTGTCGTAGAGGTCGCGGATGGCGCGTTTGACGAGGTCCTCCTCCTCGTAGATCAGCGCTGGGGCGATGGAGTGGAGGGTGGTGTCGCGGATGTTCTCCCAGGCGCGCACCAGATAGTCGTAGTCGCGCTTGATCTCGGCCTTGGTCCGCTTGGCGCCGGCGGTGCGCACGATGAGGCCCATGCCCTTGGGCACCGCCAGGCTCTGGACCACGCCACGCAGCCGCTTGCGGTCGGTGGCGGAGGTGATCTTGCGGCTGATGCCGCCGCCGCGGTCGGTGTTGGGCATGAGGACGCAGTAGCGGCCGGCCAGGGAAAGATAGGTGGTGAGCGCCGCGCCCTTGTTGCCCCGCTCCTCCTTGACCACCTGCACCAGCATGATCTGCCGGCGCTTGATCACCTCCTGGATCTTGTAGCGGCGCAGCATCCGCCGCCGGCGCCGCTCCACCTCTTCGTCGACTTCGAGCTCGTCCTCCAGGGCCCCGGCGGTTTCGCCGTCCTCGTCGGACCCGGCCGCTACGGCCGCGCCGTTGTCTTCCTCTTCCGCAGCCTCCGCCGCCTCGCGGATCAGGGCCTCGCGGTCGGCGAGGGGGATCTGGAAGTAGTCCGGGTGGATGTCGTTGAAGGCGAGGAAGCCGTGCCGGTTGCCGCCGTACTCCACGAAGGCGGCCTGGAGGCTGGGCTCGACCCGGGTGACCTTGGCTAGGTAGATGTTGCCGCGAAGCTGCTTGCGGCTCTGACTCTCGAAATCGAACTCCTCAACCCGCGTCCCGTCCAGGACGACCACCCGGGTTTCCTCGGCGTGGGCGGCGTCGATCAGCATTCTTCTCGTCATTAAATTCTTCTCCGCGGCGCGCCGCTCCCGCTTGGCCGGGGCGCCGCCACAAGTGAGGCGCGCCTGCCAGGCCGTTCGCGCCGCCGCGAGAGTCCGCGGCGGTGGTCGTGACGGTGAAGGCGGCGCTGCCCATCAGATTCGATTGTTCCAAAGGCGCGCTTCTGCAGAAGAAGGCGCTACGAAGAGGGGCGCGTCATCGCTCGAGGGCGAAGCCCGACGCTGGCTGCGCGCCGCTCGAGGCTCCGGGAGCGGACGATCGGACGCGCAGGCAAGTGTAGCAACATTGCGGCGCAAATGAAAAGCGCAAGGGCGCCGCGTCGTACATGGCGAGCCCTTTCTCCGGTCAGTCTAGCCCGGCCGGCCTTAACCGTTTCTCTACGGGCCGGCGGGGACAATCGCGGCTTGGTCGCAACCTACGGCTGGTGGTGTTCCTCGCCATGGGCGCTCGTCCGTCTTCCCAGTTCCGATGGGGGCGCCTCGCGCTGGGCGTCGTCCTGGCGGGCGCCTGTGCGGCGGTGGTGACCGCCGGAGCGCGAAAGCCGCACTCGGATGTAACCTCGGTGCGGCTGGGGGGCGACGAGACCGAGACCCGGCTGGTCCTCGACCTCGACCGGCCGGCCCACGGCCGGCTCGAACCGTCGGCCCCGAACCGCCTGGTCCTCGCCCTGGAGGGCGCCGCCGCGCGCAGCGCCTCCGGCGGGGAGGGGCGGGGGCTCATCCGCCGTTGGGCGCTGGCCGAAGCTGGCGGCGCCGCCAGGCTCGATCTCGATCTTGCGCCCGGCGCGCGCCTGGAGCGCCGCTTCCTGTTGCCGCCGGCGGACGGCCTGACCGCCTACCGCTATGTCATCGACGTCGGCCTGCGGCCTGGGGCGCCCAGGCCCAAGGCCGAGCCGGCCGCGTTCGTCCGCAGCCCCGCCGCAGCCCCGCCGGCTCCGCACGCCCGCAAGGTGATCGTCATCGACCCGGGCCATGGCGGCAAGGATCCCGGGGCGGCCGGCGCCGCGAGCTTCGAGAAGGACGTCACCCTGCCGGCGGCCCTGGCGTTGAAGGCGCGGCTCGAGGCGCAGGGCCGCTACCGGGTGGTGATGACCCGCGCCACCGACGTCTACGTGCCGCTGGAGGAGCGGGTGCAGATCGCCCGGCGGGCCGGGGCAGACCTCTTCATCTCCCTCCACGCCGACTCGGGGCCGGATCCCCTGACCCATGGAGCGAGCGTCTACACCCTCTCCGCGCGCGGCGTGTCGCGGGTGGGCTATGTGCTAGACCGCCACGACTGGTTTCTCCAGCCGGCCGGGGCGGACGGCGACCGCGCGGTGAGCCAGATCCTGCTCGACCTGTCGCAGCGTTCGACCCGCAACCGCTCGGCGCTATTCGCCGAGACGCTGATCAGCCGTATCGGCGACCGCGCCCCGTTGCTCCAGCGCAGCCACCGGGACGCCGACTACTTCGTGCTGCTGGCCCCGGATGTGCCCGCCGCGCTGCTGGAGATGGGGTTCATTACCAACTCCGCCGACGAGACCCGCCTCAACGACCCGCGTCGCCGCGCCGCCCTGATGGACGAGGTCGCCAACGCGGTCGACGCCTACTTCGCCGCCGGCGCCTCGATCGCGTCGCGATAGAGAAATCGCAGCTCTTCGGAAATAGATGGCGTCCCGTTCATAAGGGAGTCATGCACAAGAACCGGAGATCCTGGTCTCGGCGAAGCGTTTATGGGGTCCATTCGCCGATATGTAGTGACCAATCCTTTCAGATTGGACTTCGGAACCTTCCTCTCACGGGAACGTTACCCACGCACGAGGACAGGTTCAGAAGGAGACCAACAATGACCCGTCTCAAATCCACGCTCGTGAAGGGTGTTCTCACCGCCGCGATCGCCGCGGGCGCCCTGGCGGCGACCTCCACCGCCGCCTCGGCCTATACGGCCTGCAACCGCTTCGGCGAATGCTGGCGCGTTCATGACCGTTACACCAACTACCCCTCCGGTCTGGGCGTCACGTTCCATAGCGACGACTGGCGATACCACCACCGCTACGACCATCACTGGCGCTGGCGGGGCGACCGGGACGACGACCACGGCTACTATCGCAACGGCATGTGGTTCCGGTTCTAGAGCTCGCCTGATCGGCGAACCGGGCGGCGGGGGCTTCGGCCTCCGCCGCTTTCGCGTCTGCGGCGAACCGCTGCGCTCGGCTTCCATTGGCGCCCGACGCGACGCAGGCTAGACGGGTCCGGGGCCAGGGGGCCGCGGAGGTAGCCTCGCTTGATCTCGATCGGACGGTGGTCCGCCTTCGCCGGGGTGGTGATCCTGAGCCTGGTGGCTGTCGCGGGCGCCTGCATCGCCATCTACATGGCGTGGCTGTTCCACGACATGCCGAACGCCGCCGAACTGGTCGACTACCATCCGCCGACCGCCACCCGGGTCTACGCCTGGGACGGGACCCTGATCGGGGAATATTCCACCGAGCGGCGGATCTACGTGCCCTACGATCAGATCCCCAGCCGCCTCAGCCTCGCCTTCCTGGCCGCCGAGGACCACAACTTCTTCAGCCACGGCGGCGTCGACGTCAGCGGCGTCTCGCGCGCGATGCTGAAGGACGTCTTCAACATCCTGCAGGGGCGCCGGCCCGAAGGGGGCTCCACGATCACCCAGCAGGTGGCCAAGAACGTCCTGCTCACCAACGAGGCCACCATCGGGCGCAAGCTGAAGGAGGCCATCCTCGCCACCCGCCTTGAGCAGGCGCTGACCAAGCGGCAGATCCTCGAGCTCTACCTGAACGAGATCTGGCTGGGCCATGACTCCTATGGCGTGGGGGCGGCGGCCTACAACTACTTCGGCAAGTCGATCTCCGACCTGACGCTCGCCGAGTGCGCATTCCTGGCGGCCCTGCCCAAGGGGCCGGACAACTACAATCCCACCCGGCACAAGGCCGCGGCCATCGCCCGGCGCAACGCCATCCTGCAGCTGATGGTAGCCGACGGTTGGGCCAAGCCCGCCGAGGCCCAGGCGGCGATGCGCGAGGACATCGTCATCCAGCCGCCCCAGCGCGCCAAGTATCACGACGCCGACTACTTCGTGGAGGAGGTGCGCCAGCAGGCGATCGCCAAACTGGGGCCGAAGGTCAACGCCGGCGGCTATTACGTGCGCACCACCCTCGATCCCAGGCTGCAGACCGCCGCCCGGATCGCTCTCATGGACGGCCTGGAGACCTACGACCGCCGCCACGGCTGGCGCGGCGCCTGGGGGCGGATCGCCATCGAGCCCGGTTGGCAGCAGGCGGCCCTTCAGCATTCGCCGCCCTCCGAGCGTCGCAAGTGGCAGGTCGCCGTGGTCGAGGAGGCGTCCGGGGGCGCCGTGAGGGTCAAGCTGGCGGCCGACGGCTCCGAGGGCGACCTGGTTCGCGAGGACGTCGCCTGGGCCAAGGCGGGCAAGGGCCTCACGGTGGGAGACCTGGTCTTCGTCGAGCCGGCGGAAACCGGAGGCCTGCGGCTGCGCCAGGTGCCTCAGGTCAACGGCGCCATGGTGGCGATCGACCCCAACGACGGGCGGGTGCTGGCCATGGTGGGGGGGTATTCGTTCTCGCTCTCCAACTTCAACCGCGCCACCCAGGCCTGGCGCCAGCCGGGCTCGTCGTTCAAGCCGTTCGTCTATGCGACCGCCCTGCAGAACGGCTTCACGCCGGCGAGCGTGGTCCTGGACGCGCCGATCACCTTGCCGGGCTACAACGGCCAAGCCTGGAGCCCGGAGAACTACGAGCGCAAGTTCCTGGGCCCGCTGATCTTCCGCCGCGGCCTCGAGCTGTCGCTCAACACCATGACGGTGCGCATCGCCCAGCAGGTGGGGATGGCCAAGATCCGCGACAACGCCATCAAGTTCGGGGTGGTCAAGGACATGGCCCCGGTGCTGGCCATGGCGCTGGGGGCCGGGGAGACGACCCCGTTCAAGATCACCGCCGCCTACTCGGCGTTCGTCAACGGCGGGCGCCGGATCAACCCGCACGTCATCGAGCTGGTGGAGGACCGCGACGGCAAGTCCATCTACCGCGCCGACCAGCGCGACTGCCGCGGTTGCGACCGCGACTTCACCGGCGACTTCGGTCCGACCTTCGCGGCGGCGGGCCAGCAGGTGGTGGACCCGATCACCGCCTACCAGATCGCCACCATGCTGGAGGGCGTGGTCCAGCGCGGCACGGCCTTCCAGGCGCGGGTGCTGGGCCGCCCCGTCGGCGGCAAGACCGGAACCACCAACGACTTCCGCAGCGCCTGGTTCATCGGCTTCACGCCCCAGATCGTGGTCGGCACCTTCGTGGGTTTCGACGACAACCGCTCCTTGGGCCACGGAGAGACCGGGGCGGTGGCGGCGGTGCCGATCTTCATCGAATTCATGCAGGAGGCGCTGAAGGGACTGCCGGTGATGGACCTGAAGTCGCCGCCGGGGACCGTGTTCGCCCAGGTGGGGCCGAACCGCGAAGCCTTCCAGCCGGGCACCGAGCCCCACTACGCGCCGGCGCCAGCCAGCATCGCCGCCCCCCTGCCGCCGATCGGCGGCGCCCCGGCGCCCCAGAACCCGGCCGAGACGCAGCCGAAGGCCGTCCGGCCCAGCAAGCCGGAGGACACGAGCGGATTGTACTGAGCGGCCGCGGTGGCTATCTGCTGGCCCTTCAGTTCGAGAGTCGGATCATGAGAGCGGACATCGAAGCGGCGGCCACCGAAATCGAGCAGTCGATCGGACTGCTGAGGAGGCGTCTTTGACTGGGATGCGGCCCTAAGACGCCTCGACGAGCTGAACGCCCGCAGCGAGGATCCGACCCTCTGGGACGACCCTGACGCCGCCCAGGCCCTGATGCGCGAGCGCACCGGGCTTTCCGACCAGGTCGAACGGGTGCGCCGCCTGGAGCGTGAGCTGGCGGACGCCGTGGAGTTCGCCGAACTGGCCGAGGCAGAAGCGGACGAGGCCTCGCTGGACGACGCGGCCCAGCAGCTCGGCCTCCTCAAGGACCTGGCCGCCCGGGCCGAGCTGGAGGCGCTGCTCTCAGGCGAGGCTGACGCCAACGACTGCTACCTGGAGATCAACTCCGGGGCCGGAGGTACCGAGTCCAACGACTGGGCCCTGATGCTGCTGCGGATGTACACCCGCTGGGCCCAGGCGCACGGCATGGAGGCCGAGTTCGTCGAGGAGACCGGCGGCGAGCAGGCAGGCATCAAGTCGGCAACCCTCAAGATTGTCGGGCCCAACGCCTACGGCTGGCTGAAGACCGAGGCCGGGGTGCACCGGCTGGTGCGGATATCGCCCTTCGACTCCAACGCCCGGCGCCACACGAGCTTCGCCTCGGTGTGGGTGTTCCCGGTGGTGGACGACAAGATCCAGATCGAGATCAATCCCTCGGACGTGCGCACCGACACCTACCGGTCCTCCGGCGCCGGCGGCCAGCACGTGAACAAGACCGACTCGGCTGTGCGCCTCACCCATATTCCCACCGGCATCGCGGTGGCCTGCCAGAACCAGCGCTCCCAGCACCAGAACCGCGAACAGGCCTGGAAGATGCTCCGCGCGCGCCTCTACGAGCTGGAGCTGGAGAAGCGCGAGGCCGCCGCCGCGGCGGTGGAGGAGGGCAAGAGCGACATCGGCTGGGGCCACCAGATCCGCTCCTACGTCCTGCAGCCCTATCAGATGGTCAAGGACCTGCGGACCGGCGTGGAGACCTCCGACACCGCCGGCGTCCTCGACGGCGACCTCGACCGGTTCATGGCCGCGTCCCTAGCCCAGCGGGTGGGGGCGAGCCGGGAAGCGGCGGCCTAAGCCGAGGCGCTCGGCGGTCACCACAGATGCTTGCCGTCGATCACCGTGACCGGCCAGTCGGCGGCTTCGAAGTCGTCGAGAAGCCGCGCGTTCACCGCGATCCGGCGGGTGACGCCGTCCCACGCTCCGCCCGGCTGGAAAACAGGGCTGTCCGCATAGAGGTCGCAGCCGCAGGCGCTGCAGAAGTGGTGCGCGACGCGCTTGCTGTTCCACCGGTAGACCGCGTCGCTGTCGGCCTGGACCACGCGGAACGCCTCGGGGGCGTAGTAGGCGAGGAGGTGGCCCCGCTTGGAGCACAGAGAGCAGGTGCAGCGGGTGAGGGCGGGCGGCGGCCCGCCTTCGATCTCGAAAACGTTTCGTCCGCAATGGCAGCGGCCGGTGAGGGGCATGGCGATCGCTCAGGCGCAGACCTACTTCCCCTCAACGCGCAGGCGCCGCCGATCGGTCCACAAGGCGATGGCGGTCGCCCATTGGCCGGCCTAAGCAGAGGCCGCCCCGCGAAGGCGGCGGCGCCGGCGCGGCCGGCCAAGGGGATCGCCGTGCCGGGGCTCACCATCCGCAGCAGGTCATCGTGACGGCGCCCGCCGCCAAGGCGACCTGGGCCGACCTCATCGCCGAGGGGCGAGGGGCGCGGCTGGCCTTGATCACCCTGGGCGTCTGGCTCAACGCCGCTGACGCGCTGGTCACCTCGACCATCATGCCCACCGTGGCGCGCGAGCTGGGCGGCTACGCCTTCTTCAGCTGGGCGACGGCCGCCTACATGGTGGGGGCGATCTTCTCCGGCGCGACGGCGGCGACGCTCACGGGGCGGTTCGGCCTGCGAAGCGTGATGGTCGGCGCGGGCCTGGCCACCGCCTTCGGCTGCGTGGTGAGCGCGGCGGCCTCGGACATGATCGTGCTGGTGCTCGGCCGGGCGATCCAGGGCCTCGGGGCCGGCTGGATTCTTGGGGCCTGCTACGTCGCCATCGGGACCCTGTTTCCCGAGCGCCACCTGGCGCGGGTGTTCGGGGTGATCACCAGCGTCTGGGGCGTGGCCACCGTGCTCGGCCCGCTGATCGGCGGCCTGTTCGCCGACCGCGGCGCGTGGCGGGCGCTCTTCTGGGCCTTCGCGGTCCAGTCTCTGGCCTTCGCGGCGGCCGTCCCGGCGCTGAGCCCCGCGGCCCGCGGCCCTCGGGCCAAGGGAGCGCCTTGGCGGCAGCTCGCGCTGGTGATCCTGGGGGTGGGCTTGATCGGGGCGGCGGACCTCACCGCCCACCCGGGGGCGGCGGCCGCGCTCGGGCTGGCGAGCTTCGCCGTCTTCGTGCTCGCCGCGCGCACGCCCCAGCCCGAGGGCGGGCTCTTTCCCCGCGACGCAGGCCGGCCCACCACGCTGATCGGCGCCGCCTATCTGTCCTTCTTCGCGCTCACCGCCGCCTCCATGGGTTTTGCGGTCTACGCGCCGGCGCTACTCCAGAAGCTCTACGGGCTAAGCCCGCTCGCCTCCGGCTACGCCGCGGGGCTGGAGTCGGTGGGCTGGACGGCGGCGGCCCTGGCGGTGACCGGGCTCGGCGAGCGTTGGCACGGCCTCGCCATCCGCCTCGGCGCAGCCTCGATCGTCGGCGCGGTGGCCGCCCTGGCGCTGGTGATGCGTGACGGGCCGCTGGCGGGGATCTTCCTCGCCGCCCTGGTGATGGGCGCAGGGTTCGGCCTTTCGACCAGCTTCACCAGCCGCCGGGTGATCGCCGCCGCCGCCGGCGAGCGCGAGCTCGCCTCGGCCGGCATCAACAGCGCCCGCCTGGTGGGGAACTCGGCTGGCGCTTGCTTGGCGGGGCTGATCGCCAACCTGTTCGGAGTCGCCGCCGGGCTGAGCCCCGTGGCGGCGCGGACGACGGCGGTCTGGCTCTTCGTCGCCGCCGTCCCGGTGGCGATCGCGGGCGCGCTCGGCGCCTGGCGCGTGGGCGCCCGCGACGTCCGGGAAAGCTAGGCCGAAGCGGCCTTGGCGTTCAGCGCGGCAGGCTCGCGGGGCGGCGAAGCCGGCTCGACCCGAGCGGCCACCGCGGCCGGGGCCGCCTGGGCCGGGCGCTGCAGGCGCAGGCTGCGGCCCTGGAAGTAGGCGCCGGTCTCCATCGCCAGCTGCTCGTGGGTGACGTCGCCGTCCACGTGGCAGGCCCCGTAAAGCCGCACCTGCTTGGCGGTGATGGAGCCCGAGACCTTGCCGCGGATCTCCACCGCTTCGGCGTAGATGCCGCCGTCCACCTCGCCGCCGTCGCCGACGGTGACGTGCTCGACGCGCACGTCGCCCTTGACCACCCCGTCGATCTGGATCTCGCCGCCGCCGGAGATGTTGCCCTCCAAGGTCATGTCGGGCCCGATCAGGGAGGCGCCTTTGGGCGGCCGCACGGGGGATGGGCGGCCGTCGGCCTGGGGCGCGGGCGCCGCCGGGGCCGCGGACGGCGGCTGCGGCGCCGAGGGGGTGGCTGAAGCGGGGCCCACCGGGGGATTAGAACTTGGTTTGCTGAACATAGTCACCAGCCTTTACAAAGCGCAGGGGGTTTTGGGGACGGCCGTTTTCCCACACTTCATAGTGCAGGTGCGTGCCGGTGGAGCGGCCCGTGGAGCCCATGGCGCCGATCCTCTGACCGACGGCCAGGTGCTGACCTACGTGGACGGAAATGGCGGAAAGATGGGCGTAGCGGGTCTTGAAGCCCCGCCCGTGGTCGACCTCGATCGTATTGCCGTAGCCCGTTCTGACGCCGGTGAAGGAGACGACGCCCGGCGCGGTCACATAGATCGGGCTGCCATAGGCGCCGGCGAAATCCTGGCCGGGATGGAACGCCGGGCGTTCGGTGAACGGATCGATCCGGACCCCGAAGCCGCTGGTCTCGCGGGTGTCGGCGGCCGGATGCGACAGCGGCAGGTTGGCGGCGGTCTCGTTCAGCTGATGCATGTCCGAAAGGTCCGCCACGGCGTGTTGAATGCGGGTCGCGAAATCCTCGTCCACATCGAGGACGGCCGCAAGGGCGCTCGGGTCCTTGGCGTCGATCAGGGGCCCGCCCAGGTTTTCGCGTCCGCCGGCGTAAAGGTTGGGATCGAGCCCGGCAAGCCGAAACGCCAGCCTGAGGCGATCTGCCCGGCTCTTGGCGAAGGTCTCGGCGGCGTCGATGAGACGCTCCTGATCGTTCTGCACCGCCTCGATCCGCTGGGCCGGGCTGCCGTGGGTCGGCGGGCTCGCCAGGGCGGGCGCAAGCGCCTGGGCCGCGCCCGGCGCGCCGCGCAGATCGGTGAGCAGCAGGACGAGCGCGGCGTTACGCTTCTCGACGCTGGAGGCGATGTCGGCGAAGGCGCCCCCCGAGGCGCTGAGCTGGGCGACGGCGCTGTTCAGCCGCGCATCCCGATCGGCGATCCAGCGCTCGTACCGCGCCTCGGTCCTGGCCACCGCCTGGTCCTTGGTGGAGGGGGTGAAGAGGGCGAGGAGGGCGGCGGCGGTGGAGATTCCCAGCCACAGGGCCGTCCCGGCCACCACCGAGGCGATCAGCACCTGCCGCTCGGTGGTGAGGGTGAAGCCGCGCATCTCACCGCCGGAGCGCAGATAGAGGTGACGTTCGGGAAAGAGCTCTTCCAGCCAGCGGGCAAGGCGCGCAAAGCGTCTTAAGCTCATGACGTCCCCGCGAAAATGTCCCGCCGCTCAAGCTCGATATGCCCCTATCCAGCCGGAAAGCGCAAGCGGCCCTCCGAAACGCTCCACAGCCGTTCGAGTCTCGCCACGATCACGCCACAAGTCCGGCGCCTGCCTGACCTGATCCTCAGGTGGGCGAGGCGAGCATCGCGAGGTCCGGCGCCAGTATAGAGGCGCGCGAATCCGGCCGGACAGACGGCGGTTTGACTGCGGCGAAACCGCCCGGGTCGGCGCCGGATGCGACGTATCGCTGCAGGATTCTGGTCAGGACTTCGCCAACGACTGGGCCGCTTGCAGCACCTCGCTGACGTGCCCCGGAACCTTGACCTTGCGCCATAGGCGCCGGATGACGCCGTGCCCGTCGATCAGGAAGGTGGAGCGGTCGACGCCCATGTACTTGCGCCCGTACATGCTCTTCTCGACCCACGCGCCGTAACGCTCCACCACGTCATCTTCCTTCGCCGAGGCGAGGGCGATCTTCAGGTCGTACTTTGCGCGAAACTTGCCGTGACTTGCCGCGGAATCCTTGGAGACGCCGATCACCGTGACGCCGGCCTTGGCGAAGTCCGGGGCGGCGGCGCTGAAGCCCTGGGCCTCGGCGGTGCACCCGGAGGTGTCGTCCTTCGGATAGAAATACAGCACCACCGGCTTTCCCTTGAGCGCGCTCAAGGAGACATGGCCCTCGTCGGTGGGCAGGTCGAAGTCGGGCGCCTTGTCGCCGGCGGCTAGGGTCATGGGAAACCTCGTTGCAGGTCGTGTCCGTCAATCATCTCGGGTCGGTTTAGGCAAGGGAGGGGAGTGCGGATGGTCGGGAACGAACCCTTCATCGCGGTCTACATGATGGCGAGCCGACGTCACGGCACGCTCTACGTAGGCGTCACCAGCGACCTGATCTCGCGAGTCGTCCAGCATCGCGATGGCGTCTTCGAGGGTTTCACGAAGCGCTACGGAGTGAAACGCCTAGTCTGGTACGAGCCGCATGACCTCATCGTCGACGCGATCCGCCGCGAGAAGGCGCTCAAGAAGTACAAGCGCGAGTGGAAGGCGAACCTGATCGAGCGGGAGAATCCGAACTGGGATGACCTTTTTCCGGCGCTGTTGAGATGACCCCATACCAACCGTCATGGCCGGGCGTCAGTCCCGGCCACCCATGCGCGCCTACCTTTATGGGGAGCCCGATCTCTCAAAGCGACCGCCTGGCGAGACGCGGCCGCCCATGCAATTGCGTTCATGGGTGGCCGGGACTGACGCCCGGCCATGACGGAAAGGAGGTTAGATGGGCTTGACGAGGACGATCTTCTTTTTCCCGAGTTGAACTTTTAGGACACCGAGCTCCGCATGCGCTGCACTCCAGGGCGTGACCTCCCGAGGATCGGAAACCTTGGAGTCGTTCACCCGCACGGCGCCCTCGGCGATCTTCCGGCGCGCCTCGGAATTGGAAGGTGCGAGGCCAGCTAGCACCACGAGATCCGTATTCGAAAGGCCATGCGGGTAGGAGGACCGCTCGACGGTCACGGTGGGTAGATCGGCGGAAATCCTGCCATCTTCGAAATTGAGACGAGCCGCCAACTCCGCAGCCACAGCTTCGTTTTCGCCATGCAGCAGCCTCGTCGCCTCGCCCGCCAGCACCTTCTTGGCCTCGTTGATCTCGGCGCCGGCGAGCGCCTCCAGCTTGGCGATCTCGGCCAGCGGCAGGTCGGTGAAGAGGCGCAGGAAACGGCCGACGTCGGCGTCCTCGGTGTTCCGCCACATCTGCCAGTAATCGTAGGGGCTGAGCCGGTCGGCGTTCAGCCAGACCGCGCCGCCGACGGTCTTGCCCATCTTCTCCCCGGAGCTGGTGGTGAGCAGCGGCGTGGTGAGGCCGAATGCCTGGCGCCCGCCCTTGCGCCGCACCAGCTCAACCCCGTTGATGATGTTGCCCCACTGATCGGAGCCGCCCATCTGAAGACTGCAGTCGAACCGCCGGTTCAGCTCCAGGAAGTCGGTAGCCTGCATCAGCATGTAGTTGAACTCAAGGAAGCTCAGCGGCTGCTCGCGCTCCAGCCTGATGCGCACGGAATCGAACGTCAGCATCCGGTTGATGGTGAAGTGGACGCCGAACTCGCGCAGGAACTCGACGTAGCCGAGCTGCTCCAGCCAGTCGGCGTTGTTGACCATCACCGCATCGGTGGGCCCGTCCCCGAAACGGAGGAACTTCTGGAACGTCCCCTTGATGCTGGCGAGGTTCGTGTTGATGACCGCGTCCGTGAGCAGCGGGCGCTGCTGGTCCTTGTCGGTGGGGTCGCCGACCTTGGTGGTGCCCCCGCCCATCAGCGCGATCGGCCGGTGGCCGGTCTTCTGCAGCCAGCGCAGCATCATGATCGAGATGAGGTGGCCGATGTGCAGGGAATCGGCGGTGCAGTCGTAGCCGACGTAGGCGGTGACCACGCCGGCGCGCGCGGCCTCGTCCAGCGCCTCCAGGTCGGTGACCTGGTGGATGAACCCGCGCTCCTTCAGGACCTGGAGAAAATCGGACTTGGGTCGGAAACTGGCGAGGTCAGTTTCGGCGGACATGGACGGCTCCTGGAGGGTTGGCTTTCGGCCGGAGACCGTCGCTTGGCAAGAGCCCGACGCCGACCTGGTGCGGCTGGGCGTGATGGACCGGCCGCTTTCCTAGGGAAAACGGTTGTAGCGACCGCGGAGGCTGGCGCGCCGGTTCATGGGCGGCTCGCTAAGGGACGCCTCTGCGGCAGTCAAGTCCGGGCGGGCAGGATTGCAATGATATCGATATCAATCTATATGGAAGGCCATGGGCCAAATCCTCATCCGGAATCTGGACGACGCCGTGCTCGACGCCCTCCGCCGGCGCGCGCGGGAGCAGGGATCCTCCCTCGAGGAGGAAGCCCGCCAGGCCCTCGCGTCCTCGGTCGGCCTCTCCCGAGGCGCGGCCATACATCGGCTGAACGAGATTCGCGCCAGGATACGACCTCTTCCCGGCCCCAACTCCCTTGACGACCTCAGAGCCGATCGCCGGCGGGACTAGCAGATTTGACCCTGATCGTGGACGCGAGCGTCGCGCTCAAGTGGGTGTTGCCCGAGCCCGGATCGGAAGCGGCGATCGAGCTCTTGAGCCAAGACGCCCTGGCGGCGCCCGATCTCTTCTTCGTCGAGTGCGCGAACGTCCTGTGGAGCAAGGTGCGGCGAGGTCAAATCACCGCCACGGAGGCTCAGTCGGCCTTTGCCGCCATCGAGGCTACGCCGATCCGCGGCTTGTCGGTGCGCCTCCATGCGGCGGCGGCCCTGGCGATCGCCGCAGAGCTTCAACAGAGCGCGTATGACAGCCTCTACCTTGCCGCGGCGATCGCCGAGCATGCGATCCTGGTGACGGCCGACGAACTGTTCGCGAAGGCGGTGCGGGCCCACCCCGTCTACGCGAACGCGATCCGCCCGCTCGGCTGATCAGGCCGGCTCCTTGGCCAGCCGCTTGTCGAGATAGGCGCCGACGCGCTTTTCGACCTCGCCCAGCTGGTTGGCCCAGAAGTGGCCGGCGCCCTCCACAAGGTCGTAGTCGATGACGATGCCCTTCTGGGTGCGGAGCTTGGAAACCACCCGCTCCACCTCCGCCGGCTGGGTGATGGTGTCGGCCGAGCCGTGCAGGATGAGGCCCGAGGCCGGGCATGGGGCCAGGAACGAAAAGTCGTAGGTGTTGGTGGGGGGCGAGACCGAGATGAAGCCGTCGGTCTCGGGGCGGCGCATGAGCAGCTGCATGCCGATCCAGGCGCCGAAGCTGTAGCCGGCCACCCAGCACTGGGAGGCGGCCGGATTGGTGGTCTGCAGCCAGTCGAGCGCGGTGGCCGCGTCGGCGAGCTCGCCGATCCCGGCGTCGAACTCGCCCTGGCTGCGCCCGACGCCCCGGAAATTGAACCGCAGCACCGAGAAGCCGCGCTTCATGAACAGGTGGAAGAGCTGGACCGACACGGGGTTGTCCATATGGCCGCCCGCCTTGGGGTGGGGGTGGAGGATGAGGGCGATGGGCGCCGTCTCGTCCTTGCGGGGGGAATAGCGGGCTTCTATCCGACCGGCCGCGCCGGTGAGCACTACTTCGGGCATGAACGTCTTTCTTGGCCGCGCAATAGTTGACCACGGCGCTTGGTTTTCATACATGGCCCCTCGTGGGCCCCGCGCTAGGGCGGCCGCCAAGGGCGGCGGCTTTTAGCAAGAGCGGGCCAGACTTTGCGAGCAAATAGCGACCGGCGTCATGCAGCTCAGCACCAAAGGACGATACGCCGTGATGGCGATGACCGATCTTGCGGCGCGGGACGGGGGGCGGGCGACCGCCCTGGCCGAGATCGCCGAGCGCCAGCAGATCTCGCTCGCCTACCTCGAGCAACTCTTCGCCCGGCTCCGCCGGCGCGGGCTGGTGACCGCCGTCCGCGGGCCCGGCGGCGGCTACCGGCTCGCCAAGCCCGCCGCCGAGACCACGGTGGCCGAGGTGGTGATGGCCGTGGACGAGCCCTTGAAGGCGGTGCGCTGCAACGGCGGCGATGATGGCTGCATGAAGGGCGGCGCGCGCTGCCTCACCCACGATCTCTGGGCGGAGACTGGCCGGCGGATCCACGACTATCTCGCGAGTGTCTCCCTGGCCGACGTGGCGGGGGGCCGTGTGGCGGGCGAGGCGGCGAGGGCGGCGTGACGGTCTATCTGGACTACAACGCCACGGCCAAGGTTCGCCCGCAGGCGGCTGCGGCGGTGGCGCGCGCGCTGGAGATCGGCGGCAATCCGTCGTCGGTCCACGCCGCCGGCCGGGCCGCCAGAGCCCTCGTCGAGGCGGCGCGCCACGATGTCGCGGAGCTGGTGGGCGCGAAGGCCTCGCAGGTGACCTTCGTCAGCGGCGGCGCCGAGGCCGACGCCCTGGCCATCGAGAGCGCGATTGGGGCCGGCTACGACCGGATCATCGTCGGCGCCACCGAGCACGACGTGGTGGCCGAGCCGGCCCGCCTGAGCGGCCTGCCGACGGCCGTCTGGCCGGTGGACGCTCGCGGCTTGGCCGATCTCGGCTGGCTGGAGGCGGCGCTCTCCGAGGGCGGGCGCCCGCTTGTCTGCCTGATGCTCGCCAACAACGAGACCGGCGTCATCCAGCCAGTGGCCGAAGCCGCGCCGATGGTGCGCGCCGCGGGCGGTTGGCTGCACGTGGACGCCGTGGAGGCGGCAGGCAAGATCGCCGTCGATTTCGAGGCGCTGGGGGCGGACACCCTGGCGCTCTCGGCGCACAAGCTCGGAGGGCCGCAGGGCGTCGGGGCCCTGGTCGCCGGCCCGCGCGCCGAGCTTCACCGCCAGCTGCATGGCGGCGGCCAGGAGCGGGGCCGCCGGGCCGGCACCGAGAACACCCCGGGCATCGCCGGCTTCGGCGCCGCGGCGCGGGCGAGCGATCTGGCGGCCATGGCCCGCCAAGCGCCCTGGCGCGACGCGCTGGCGGCCAAGGTCGCGGCCGAGGGCGCGGTGGTGCTGGGAGAAGGCGCGCCGCGCCTGCCGCAGACGCTCTGCTTCGCCGCCGGGGGTTTAAGCTCCGAGCTGCAGGTCATGGGTCTCGACCTCGCCGGCGTCATGGTCAGCGCCGGGGCGGCCTGCTCGTCGGGCAAGGTCAAGGCGAGCCGCGTGGCCGAGGCGATGGGCCGGACGGACCTAGCCCCGTTCGCGCTGCGCGTCAGCGGCGGCTGGGCCACCACGGAGGCCGACTGGGTCCGCTGCGGCGAGGCTTGGCTCGAGATGTGCCACCGTCACCGGGCGCGCCGGCGCGCCTCGGCGGCCGCGTAAGGAGAGTTTGGCATGGCCGCCGTCAAGGACACCGTCGCCGAAGTCGAGAAGCTGGGCCGCTACAAGCACGGCTTCGTCACCGACATCGCCCAGGAGCTGGCCCCCAAGGGACTTTCCGAGGAGACCGTCAGCTACATCTCGGCCCAGAAGGAGGAGCCGGAGTGGATGCTCCAATGGCGCCTCGAAGCCTTCGAGCGCTGGCGGGCGCTGGAGGAGCCGGCCTGGGCGCGGGTGGGCTATCCGAAGATCGACTACCAGGACGCCTACTACTACGCCGCGCCGAAGCGGGGCGAGGGGCCGAGGAGTCTCGACGAGGTCGATCCGGAGCTGCTGGCCACCTACGAGAAGCTCGGCATTCCGCTCAAGGAGCAGGAGGTGCTGGCCGGGGTGGCCGGCGCGGCGCGCTATGCCGTGGACGCGGTGTTCGACAGCGTCTCGGTGGTCACCACCTTCAAGAAGGAGCTGGCCGAGGCCGGAGTGATCTTCTGCTCCATGAGCGAGGCCATCCGCGAGCATCCGGAGCTGGTGAAGAAATACCTGGGCTCGGTGGTGCCGGTGTCCGACAACTTCTTCGCCTGCCTCAACAGCGCGGTGTTCTCCGACGGCAGCTTCGTCTATGTGCCGCCCGGCGTTCGCTGCCCCATGGAGCTTTCCACCTACTTCCGCATCAACGCCGCCGAGTCCGGCCAGTTCGAGCGGACCCTCATCATCGCCGATGCGGGGGCCTACGTCTCCTACCTGGAAGGCTGCACCGCGCCCATGCGCGACGAGAACCAGCTCCACGCCGCGGTGGTGGAGCTGGTGGCTCTGGACGATGCGGAGATTAAGTACTCCACGGTGCAGAACTGGTATCCGGGCGACGCCGAGGGGCGGGGCGGGATCTACAACTTCGTCACCAAGCGGGCCGACTGCCGGGGCGCGCGCTCCAAGGTCTCCTGGACCCAGGTGGAGACCGGCTCGGCGATCACCTGGAAGTATCCGTCCTGCATCCTGCGCGGGGAGGGTTCGTCCGGCGAGTTCTACTCCATCGCCATCACCAACAACCGCCAGCAGGCCGACACGGGCACCAAGATGATCCATCTGGGTGCGAACACCCGCTCGCGGATCATCTCCAAGGGCATCTCGGCCGGACGTTCCTCGAACACCTACCGCGGCCTCGTGTCGGCCCACCCGAAGGCCAAGGGCGCGCGCAACTTCACCCAGTGCGACTCGCTTCTGATCGGCAAGCACGCCGCCGCCCACACCACGCCCTATATCGAGGCGCGCAACGGCTCGGCCCGGTTCGAGCACGAAGCCACCACCACCAAGCTTTCCGACGACCAGCTCTTCTACGCCATGCAGCGGGGGCTCTCGGAGGAGGAGGCGGTGCAGCTGCTGGTCAACGGCTTCGTCAAGGACGTGCTCCAGGAGCTTCCCATGGAGTTCGCCGTCGAGGCCCAGAAGCTGGTGGCCATCTCGCTCGAGGGGAGCGTCGGATGACCCTCGAGACCATCGACCACGTGCAGGTGGCGATCCCGGCCGGCGGTGAGGGGAAGGCGCGGCCGTTCTACGCCGGCCTGCTCGGCCTTCCCGAACAGCCCAAGCCGCCCGAGTTAGCGGCGCGCGGCGGCTGCTGGTTCGAGACCCCCGCCGTGAAGCTGCACTGCGGGGTGGAGACGCCCTTCAGCCCTGCCCGCAAGGCCCATGTCGCGTTCCGCGTCGACGACGTTCCGGGGCTCGCCAGCCGCGCCCGGGCCGCCGGCTACGAGGTGGTCGACGACGATGCGCTGCCCGGCCACGAGCGCATCTACATCTACGATCCGTTCGGCAACCGACTGGAATTCCTGCGACCGCTGTGAGCCCGATGCTTTCGATCAAAGATCTTTGCGTTTCCGTGGACGGCAAGCCGATCCTGAACGGGCTCTCGCTGGAGCTGCCGGCGGGGGAAGTCCATGCGGTCATGGGGCCGAACGGGGCGGGCAAGTCCACGCTCTCCTACGTGCTGACCGGCCGGGCCGGCTACGAGGTGACGGGCGGCCAGGTCACGCTGGACGGCCAGGACCTGCTGGCGCTTTCGCCCAGCGAGCGGGCGGTGCGGGGCGTCTTCCTGTCGTTCCAGTACCCCATGGAGATTCCGGGCGTGCCGGCGCTGACCTTCCTGCGCACGGCGCTCAACGCCCAGCGCAAGGCCCGCGGCGAGGCCGAGATCGCCGCCCCGGCGTTCCTGAAGCTCGTCCGCGAGAAGGCCGCGGCGCTCAAGATCGACTTCGAGATGCTGCGCCGGGCCCTCAACGTCGGCTTCTCCGGCGGCGAGAAGAAGCGGATGGAGATCCTGCAGATGGCGATCCTGGCGCCCAGGCTCGCGATCCTCGACGAGACCGACAGCGGCCTCGACATCGATGCCCTGCGGATCGTGGCCGAGGGGGTGAACGCTCTGCGCGCCCCCGACCGCTCCATGCTGGTGATCACGCACTACCAGCGGCTGCTGGACTACATCCGCCCCGACCGGGTGCACGTGCTGGCCGGCGGGCGGATCGCCGCCTCGGGCGGACCGGAGCTCGCCCATGCGCTGGAACGCGAGGGCTACGACCGCTACGCGGAGGCCGCCGCTTGAGCCTCGCGCGCGCCATCGCCACCGGCGATCTTGCCGAGCTACCCTCCCGCCGGGACGAGGACTGGCGCTGGACCGACCTGCGCGGCCTGATCCGCGCCATGCCGCCCGCTTCGCCGGCGTCCGAGGGGCCGACGCCTCCGGCCGTCTTCGCCGCCGAGACGCAGCTGCGGGTCATCAACGGACGCGGGCCGGACGAGGTCACGGTGGGCGCGGGCGAGACCCGGACGCTCGCCCTGCGCTTCATCGCCGCCTCGTCGGGGACCGCCCACGTCTCGGCCATCCGCATCGTGGTGGGCGAGGGCGCGCGCCTCACGCTGCTGGAGACCTACGAGGCGCTGGCGGGGGGCTGCCTTGCCGAGGCCGACCTCGACATCGCGCTGGGCGCCGGCGCCGCGCTGGAGCGGGTGGTGCTGACAGCCGACGCGGAAGACGGCGTCTTGGTCTCGACCGCCGTCGTGACCATGGGACCGGGCGCCCGGTTCGCCCAGACGGCGCTCAGCTGCGGCGGACGCCGTCAGCGGCTGGAGACGCGTGTGTCGCACCCCGGGGCCGGGGCGGGCGTGCGGCTGGACGGCGTCTATCTGCTGGCCGCCCGGCGCCACGCCGACATCACCACCGTGGTCACCCACGCCGGCCTGGACGGCGCCACCGATCAGCTCGTCAAGGGCGTGGTCCAGGACCAGGCGCGCGGGGTCTTCCAGGGCCGGATCGTGGTCCGCGAGGGGGCGGACCGCACCGACGCCAGGATGGGCCACCACGCCCTCGTGCTTTCCGACCGCGCCGAGGTCGACGCTAAGCCCGAGCTGGAGATCTTCGCGGACGACGTCGCCTGCGCGCACGGCAACACGGTGGGGGCCCTGGACGAGGAGGCGCTCTTCTACGCCGCCCAGCGCGGGATTCCGGAGCCGCAGGCCCGCGCCCTGCTCACGGAGGCCTTCGTAGGCGAGGTGATCGACCGGATCGAGGACGAGGGCGCCCGAGAGGTCGCGCGCGCCTGGGCGGCTGGGCGGCTGAGGGCGACGCCATGAGCTTCGACCTGGCCAAGGCCCGGGCCGAGTTCCCGATCCTCCGGCGGGAGGTGAACGGGCGCCCGCTCGTCTATCTCGACAGCGCCGCCTCGGCTCAGAAGCCGCGGGCGGTGATCGAGGCCATGGCCGGGGCCATGCAGCACAGCTACGCCAACGTCCACCGCGGCCTTCACACGCTCGCCAACGAGACCACCGAAGCCTATGAAAAGGCGCGCGAAAGTGTCCGTCGATTCATCAACGCCGGGAGCGCCGGCGAGATCGTCTTCACCAAGGGGACCACCGAAGCCATCAACCTCGTGGCCTCGTCCCTCGGCCAGCGACTCGAGGCGGGCGACGAGGTCGTGCTCTCGGAGATGGAGCACCATGCCAACATCGTCCCCTGGCACTTCCTGCGCGAGTGCAAGGGCGTGGTGCTGAAGTTCGTCCCGCTGACGGACGACGGCCGGCTCGACATGGACGCCTACCGCCGCCTGCTCGGCCCCAGGACCCGGATGGTGGCCCTCAGCCACATGTCCAACGTGCTGGGGACCATCAATCCCGCCGCCGAAATCATCGCCGCGGCCCACGCGGTGGGCGTCCCGGTGCTGCTCGACGGGGCCCAGGCCATCGTCCACGCGGAGGTGGACGTCCAAGGGCTGGACGTCGATTTCTACGCCTTCTCCGGCCACAAGCTCTATGGCCCCACCGGGATCGGGGTGCTCTACGGCAAGGCCGAGCGCCTGGCGGCCTTGCCGCCGTACCAGGGCGGGGGCGAGATGATCGGGACCGTCACCCTCGAGGCCATCACCTACGCCGATCCCCCGCACCGCTTCGAGGCCGGGACCCCGCCGATCCTGGAGGCGATCGGGCTCTCGGCCGCCATCGAATGGCTGGGTGGCCTCGACCGCCAGGCCGTCGCCCGCCACGAGCGGAGCCTCTACGAGCGGCTGAAGGCCGGCCTATCGGGCGCCAACTGGGTGACCGAGATCGGCCAGGCGCCCGGCAAGGGGGCGATCTTCAGCTTCACCGTCGAAGGCGCCCACGCCCACGACGTCGCCCAGATCCTGGACCGCTACGGGGTCGCGGTGCGGGCCGGAACCCACTGCGCCGAGCCGCTGCTGCGGAGATTCGGCTTGACCTCGAGCGCCCGGGCGTCCTTCGCCCTATATAACACCGTGGAAGAGGCCGATTCCTTCGTCGAGGCCCTCCACAAGACCCGGACCTTTTTCAGCTGATGGACGACGCCAGCCTCACCGACGCAGACAACGCCTCGGCCCTTCCCCAGGCCGAACTCGACGCGCTGACCGACAAGCTCGTCGAAAAGCTCAAGACCGTCTTCGACCCGGAGATCCCGGTCGACATCTACGAGCTGGGCCTCATCTATCGGGTCGACGTCTCCGATGCGAAGGACGTGGTCATCGACATGACCCTGACCGCCCCGGGCTGCCCGGTGGCCGGCGACATGCCCGACTGGGTGCGCGATGCGGTGCTGACCATCGAGGATGTGAAGTCCTGCACCGTGAACCTCGTCTTCGATCCCCCCTGGGACCCGTCGCTGATGTCCGACGAGGCGAAACTCGAACTCAACATGTTCTGACCCCATATCGACCCCATGGAGACCACCGTTCAGCCCCGAGCCCGCCGACCCCGGCCCAAGGTCGTGACCCTCACCGAGGGGGCGGCCGGCCGGGCGCGCGAGATCATGGCCAAGGCCGAGCAGCCCTACGTGGGCCTGCGGGTCGGGGTGCGGAACGGCGGCTGTGCGGGCCAGGAATACGTGCTCGAATACGCCGCCGCCGCCGATCCCCTGGACGAGGTGGTGGAGGACAAGGGCGTCACCATCCTCATCGAGCCCAAGGCGGTGCTGTTCCTGATCGGCACCGAGATCGACTACGAGGTGACGCGGCTCGCCTCGAAGTTCGTGTTCCGCAATCCCAACGAGACCGACGCCTGCGGCTGCGGCGAAAGCGTCACCATCCAGCCGGCCAAGGCCGATTAGGCGGACGTTGCGGCGCTTGTGGCCTCAAGCGGCGGTGGCGCAGCGCTCGGCGGCGGTGACCCGGTTGCGGCCTTCGCGCTTGGAGGCGTAGAGGGCCTCGTCGGCGCGGTCGACCAGGGATCCTGGCGTCTCGGCGGGCAACCGGTCGGCGAACCCGGCCGAGACGGTGACAATCCCCAGGTCCTCGCCGGTGGATCGGCGCTTGAGGCGCCGCGAAGCGATCTCGCCCAGGATGTCGCCAAGGGTTTTCTCGACCTGCGGGCCGGTCTCGCCGACGAAGATCAGGGCGAATTCCTCGCCGCCGTAGCGCGCGGCGAACCTCGGCGCAGCGCCCGCGCGGCCGATGACGCCGGCGACGTAGCGGAGCACCTGGTCGCCGGTCTGGTGGCCCCAGGTGTCGTTGAACCTCTTGAAATGATCGATGTCGAGAACCGCCAGGCTCAGCTTGCCGCCGGTCTGCTCGGCCTCGGCGTTGGCCCGCGCCAGCTCCTCGTCGAAGGACTTGCGGTTGGCGAGGCTGGTGAGGCCGTCGGTGACCGCGTCGCGGCGGACCTGCAGCAGATGCTCGCGCAGGCGCCCGACTTCGGCGGTGGAATCGGCCAGGCGTTGCTCCAGCGCCTTGTTCTCGGTGTGCGCCTGGCTGGTCGCCAAGGTGAGGTCGCGCACGATGGTGCGCAGCCCATCGGCGTCCAGTTCGACGTCTAGCTCCCGGTTCGCCCCGGCCAGCTGCTTGCCGTAGTCCTCGCTGGTCTGCCGCGCGGTGCGGATCAGCCGCGAGACCGTGGCCATCTCCTGGCTCAGGAGATCGCCGGTGTCGCGGATCTGGTCGTGCAGCTTGGCCTTGGGCAGGAAGGCCTGGGCGAGATCCTCGGAGATCGCCTCGGTGATGGTCTCGCCGGCCTTCAGCAGCCGCTGAATCTCCTGGGCGAGCGGACCTTGCGGGTCCGCCACCAGGTGCAGCCAGAGCTCGAAATTCAAGGCGGTGGGCCAGACGCCCGCCGCCTCCATCAGCTCGACGGCGGTACGGGCCGCAGAATAGGCGCTCGGCCCGCGCAGGATCGCCTCAACTTCCCCCGACATTCAGCCTCGCTCCGCCCAGGGCCGACACCATAGGGGGAAGGTTCAAACAGGCCGTTAAGCAGGCGCGCACCATAGCGCCGCCGCTCGAAAAGCGCCGCTGGGGCTATTTACGCGCCAGGAAGGCGGGCACCTCGGAGCCGAAGCCGACGATACCCCGCTCCTCCTCGTCCCGGCGAGGCGGGGCGGGGGGCTTGGGCGCGCGGCGGTTCTCCGACCAGGGGCCGGGCCGATCCTGGCCGCGCGGCTGGGCTTCCCGACGGGGCCGCTCGGTTTGGACCGAGGCGGCGCGCGCCGCGCCCGCCTCGGCCGCGACGTCACGCTCCTCCGGCGCCTCGGGCGCGGGCCGAGGCGTAGGTTTGGCCGGCTCCATGGGGGCCACGGAGGTCTCGGACGCCGGCCGGCCGTAGCTGCGGCCGCGTCGCTCGGGCCGGCCGGCGCGCCCCTCGCGGCGCCGGCCGTCGGACTTGGCCTGGCTCCAGTCGAGGTCGAGGCGGATCTCCTCGGGCTTCTTGCCGATCAGACGGATCACCTTGTCGAGGTTGCGCCCGTCCGCCGGGGTGGCGATGGTGATCGCGTCGCCCGATCGCCCGGCCCGGCCCGTGCGCCCGATCCGGTGGACGTAGTCGTCGGCGTGGTGGGGGACGTCGTAGTTGAAGACGTGGCTGACGTCCGGGATGTCGAGCCCCCGGGCGGCGACGTCGGAGGCCACCAGCAGCTTCAGCTCGCCGCGCCGGAAGGCGTCCAGGGTCTTCATGCGGACGCTCTGGTCCAGGTCGCCGTGGATGGCCGCGGCGTCGAACCCGTGCTTCCTCAGCGACTTGGCGACGATGTCGACCTCGCTCTTGCGGTTGCAGAAGACGATGCCGTTCTTGACCTCGGCGCCGCCCACCAGGGCCCGGAGCGCCATCCGCTTGGCCGCCGGCTCGGAGACCGGGATGGGCGCCAGGTGCTGGGCGATGGTCTCGGCGGTGGTGGCGGGCTTGGCCACCTCGATGCGGGTGGGATCCTTCAGGAACTGCTTGGTGAGGCGGGTGATCTCCGGCGGCATGGTGGCCGAGAAGAACAACGTCTGCTTGACCGCCGGGGTCAGCTTGAAGATCCGCTCGATGTCCGGGATGAAGCCCATGTCGAGCATCCGGTCGGCCTCGTCGACCACCATGATCTGGACGCCGCTGAGCAGCAGCTTGCCGCGCTCGAAATGGTCGAGGAGCCGGCCGGGCGTGGCGATGAGCACGTCGACGCCGCGGTCGAGCTTGGCCTCCTGGTCGCCGAACGAGACGCCGCCGATCAGCAGCGCCCAGGAGAGCTTCTGACCCTTCGAATAGCGCTCGAAGGCCAGCGCCACCTGGTCGGCGAGCTCACGGGTGGGCTCTATCACCAGCGAGCGGGGCATGCGCGCCTTGGAGCGGCCGGCGACCAGGCGGTCGATCATCGGCAGGGTGAAGGCGGCGGTCTTGCCGGTGCCCGTCTGGGCGATCCCCAGCACGTCGCGCCCCGCGAGGGCGACCGGAATCGACTGGGACTGGATGGGGGTGGCCTCGGTGTAGCCGGTCGCAGCGACCGCTTCGAGCGTCGCGGGGCTCAGGCCCAGTTTGGAAAATTCTGTCATGTCTCGATTAGGCCAGCCGGCGACTCCGGGCGCGAATCATGCGCGGCCGGACCCGGCTGAGATGCTGGGAACATAGGGAGAAGTCGTTTCAAGTCAATGACAGGGGGCCCATTCGGCGGCGCGGCCTGCAGACGCGGGCGCAAGTAGGCGAGCGCCAGCACCACGGCAAGGAACTGGGCGAAGAGCGCAAAGCCCCTGAGGGCGAAGGGCGTGTTCACCACCGCAAAGAAGGCGAGGACGCCCAAGGCGAGGCCCGCGGCCAGCCGGCTTGGCGACGTGCAATGGGCGTCCGCCGCCTCCAGCGCCAGCAGCAGCGCCGCCGCCAGCAGCGGGATGGCGTGGTAGGGCTCGAGCCAGGGGCTCACCGGCAGCGGCGCCAGCAGGATCACCACGAAGTCGGCGAGCGCAGCACGCGAGGGCGCGCCCACGGGGAAGCCGGTCCGCCAGCGCCAGGCATAGAGGCCGAGCGCCCCGATCCAGATCGCCCACAGACCATAGAGCCACCGTAAGGTGGCGGCGGCGCCGAAGCCGCCCCCGGTGAGGTCCGCGATGGCTTTGCGCAGGGTGACGATGGGCGGGCCGGCCGCGCCGGCCGCCAGCGCCGCCTGGATGGCGATGTCGCTGATGTGGCGGATCTGCGCCTGCCAGCCGGCGTATAGGCGGACCAGCCCGGCCGGTCCGAAGATCAGGGCTGGCAGCGCCAGCCAGAGCAGCAGGACGGAGGCGACCGCTCCGAAAAAGCCCCGCCGCGGTCCATTGACCAGCAGCCACAGGATGATCAGGCCGCTGTAGAGCTTCAGCGAAACACCGAGGCCGATGAGCACGCCGGCGAGGGTCGGCCGACGGCCGAGGAGCGCGTAGCCGGCCGTGGTGAGGCCCAGATAGACGAGGTTGGTGTTGGCGTTGCGAAGGTCCCAGCCGATCGGGCCGTTGGCGACCACGAGAGCGAGGGCGGCGAAGAGCGGCCAGGCGCCCTTCAGCGCCGGCCGCTCCTGGGCCAACGCGCCGGCGATGCTGGCGGCCAGCCCCGCGGCCATCAGGAGCAGCCAGAGCGCCGCGAAGAGCGCCGGGCCCCCCGCGCCGAGGGCTCCGAACATCAACACCGCGGAAGGCGAATAGGGGAAGATCTCGGCCGGCGCATAGCCGCCCCGCGCCAGGATCGCGTGGGCGTAACCGTAGAGGATGGCAGCATCCCCCCGCGGCGTCAGGGGCCAGACCGCACCGAGATGAAGACGGCTGACGTAGTAGGCGAAAACGCCGGCCCCGAGGAGCAGGGCGGCGAGGGCCGCCGGGGGCGCCGCAGCCAGGCCGAGCAGGCGGTCGAGGGCGCCCGCGCGCCCGCGCTCTCTCAAACGTCCAGGTCCTCGGCGGCGAACTCGGCGTTCTCCTGGATGAAGCGGTAGCGCAACTCCGGCTTTCGCCCCATGAGCGCTTCCACCAGCGCCTCGGCGGTCTCCTCGGCCCTCGGCAGGCTGATGCGGGCGAGCTGGCGCGTCGCCGGGCTCATGGTGGTTTCCTTGAGCTGGGCGGGCATCATCTCGCCCAGGCCCTTGAAGCGGCCGATCTCCGGCTTCTTGCCCTTGAAGAGCGTGCCGAGGAGCTGGTCCTTGTGGGCGTCGTCACGGGCGTACTCGGTCTTGCCGCCATGGCTCAGGCGGTAGAGCGGCGGCAGGGCCAGATACAGACGCCCGGCCCGGATCAGGTCGGGCATGGTCCGGTAGAAGAAGGTGATCAGCAGCGAGGCGATGTGGGCGCCGTCCACGTCCGCGTCGGTCATGATGATGATGCGCTCGTAGCGCAGGTCCTCTTCGCGGTAACGAGCCCCGGCCTGGGTCCCTAGCGCCAGGGTGAGGTCGGCGAGCTCCTTGTTGGCGCGCAGCTGATCGAGGCTGGCGGAGGCGACGTTCAGGATCTTGCCGCGCAGGGGCAGGATCGCCTGGGTGCGCCGGTCGCGGGCCTGCTTGGCCGAGCCGCCGGCGGAGTCGCCCTCGACGATGAAGAGCTCGGTGCCGTCCGCGGCCTGGCCCGAGCAGTCCGCGAGCTTGCCGGGAAGCCTCAGCTTGCGGGTGGCCGAGGCGCGGGCCACCTCCTTGTCCTTGCGGCGCTTCAGGCGCTCTTCGGCCCGGTCGGCCACGAAGCCCAGCAAGGCGGCGGCGGCCTTGGGCTGGCCGGCCAGCCAGTGGTCGAAGGGATCGCGAAGCGCGCCCTCCACCAGGCGCTGGGCGTCGGCCGAGGAGAGCCGCTCCTTGGTCTGGCCTTGGAACTCCGGATTGCGGACGAAGACGCTGATCAGGGCCCCGGCCTGGCCGGCCACGTCGTCGGCGGTGATCAGGGCTCCGCGCTTGTCGCCCACCAACTCGGCGTAGGCCTTGAGGCCCCGCGTCAGCACGGCCCGCAGGCCCGCCTCGTGGGTGCCGCCCTCCGGGGTGGGGACGGTGTTGCAGTAGGAGCGCATGAAGCCGTCGGCCTCGCCAAAGCCCTCCGGGGTCCAGGCCACCGCCCATTCCACCGCGCCGGCCTCGCCCTGACGCTCGATCCGTCCGGCGAAAGGTTCGGGCGTCACCGTCGAGAGGCCCTGGAGGTTCTCGGCCAGGAAGTCGGCCAGGCCGCCCGGGAAATGGAACACCGCCTCGGCGGGCGTGTGGTCGCCAATCCGCTCGGGAGCGCAGCGCCAGCGGATCTGCACGCCCCGGAAGAGGTAGGCCTTGGAGCGGGCCATGCGGTGCAGGCGGGCGGGCCTGAAGGCGGCGTCCTCGCCGAAGATCACCGGGTCGGGGGTGAAGGTCACCGAAGTCCCGTGACGACGGGTGGGGCCCAGCTTCTCCAGCTTCGAGGTGGGCTTGCCGCGCGAGAAGGTCTGGCGCCATTCGAAGCCGTCCTTCCAGACGGTCGCCTCCAGCCGCTCGGAAAGGGCGTTGACCACCGAGACCCCCACCCCGTGCAGGCCCCCCGAGGTCTCGTAGGCCTTGCCCGAGAACTTCCCGCCCGAGTGGAGGACGGTCATGATCACCTCGAGCGCGGACTTGCCCGGGAACTTGGCGTGCGGGTCCACCGGCATGCCGCGCCCGTCGTCCTTGACGGTGAGTGCGCCGTCGGCGGCCAGGGTGATCTCGATCACCTTGGCGTGGCCGGCCACCGCCTCGTCCATGGCGTTGTCGAGCACCTCGGCGAAGAGGTGGTGCAGCGCCCGCTCGTCGACCCCGCCGATGTACATGCCCGGACGCTTGCGGACCGGCTCCAAGCCTTCGAGGACCTCGATGTCCTTGGCCGAATAGGCCGGGCTCGGACGAGGCTCGTGTGCGCCGGCCAGCGGGGCCGACGGCGAGGGGTTCAGGGCGTCATCGAACAGGGAGGGTTGGGCGGCGGCCTTGGGCATGGCCTGCTATTAGCAGCGAATCGGGGAGCGGGCAGGGGGCTCGGCGGCGCTCAGCGCGCGAGCGTCCCGAATGGAGGGGCCGAGATGAACGGGGCTTGGATCATCTTAGCGGCGGCTATGGCGGCGACCGCCGCCTACGCCCAGCCGGACGACCTCGTCTGCCGCAACGGCGATTTTCCGAGGGAGCAGTCGAGGTTCGGCCTCGCGAAGGTCCTGGGCCCCGAGCGCCTGAACTTCCTTTCCGACACTGACGGTTGCCCGAGCCAGGCGGCGAGCTGCCGCCAGCGCGCCTATGTCGTGGCCGGCGACCTGTTGCTGACCGGCCGCAGCCACGGGGCCTATGTCTGCGCCTTCTTCCCCGGTCGGGGAGGGGGAAGCGCCGGCTGGGTCCCCCGTGAGCGGCTTGCCCCGGCGCCCGCAGCGGCTTCGCCGCCGCTCACGGCCTGGCTCGGACGCTGGGCCGACGGCGACGACGCCATCGCGCTCAGCGCCAAGGGGGCGCTGCTCTCGGCCGACGGCGAGGCCTATTGGCCTTCCGCCCACACCTCGCGGCCAGGCGGCCCGAATCTCGGCGAGCTCAGCGGCGCGGCAAAGCCTGACGGGGGCCGGGCGGTGATCGGCGAGGCCGACGGCTGCCAGGCCGTCCTCACCCTGGTCGGGGATCTGCTGGTGGTCGCCGACAACAACGGTTGCGGCGGCATGAACGTCAGCTTCACCGGTGTCTACCGTCGCAAGTGAGCGCCAAGCCCAGGCCGACGGCGGCTGTCGCCGCCGGCCGGGCGGCGGCCTCAGAGCGGCGGCGTCACGAACAGCCAGCTGACGAATGCAAGCAAGCCCACCATGCCCGCCCCGAACACCATCGAGGCGAACCGTCGGCCAGGCCGCGCGGCAGGACGCATCGGGGAATGGGAATGCTTGGACGGCTGCAAGGCCGGATACGCGAACTTCGTCATGGTTCTCGCCCCACGCGGGAGCATCCCCTCAGCTCTACAATAGGCAGGAAACAGTTAAGGTTCCAGCAACCAGAGCCTCGGCGCCTCACATGCGCGTGTAGGCGGCTTTACCCGGAGGTGGGCGCCTCGCCCACCGCATGGTTGACAACCGGCGGGGCCGGCTGGGATTCCACATAGGCCCACGCGGCGACGCCAATGACGACGAAGGCGCCCAGGATCGCCGGCATGATCCAGCGTTTGGATTCCCCCGGCTCGTGGGTGCGGATAAGGACAGAATTATGGACGACCGGCTCGTCGCTTGCGGACGGCCCGGAAGTGGTCCGGTTCACAGACATGGTGAGTACGACCTCCAAAGGTCGCGTCGACACCGCGGAACGCGCAGCTCAGCGGAAGTTCCGCAGCATTCGCAACGCTTTCCCGATGATAGCGATTCTCGGGCGGTCGCGCTAGTCGGCCCCGCCGGCGGGTCAAGTGTGACGTTCCGGTCACAGGCGTGAGGCCGAATCCATCCGGGACGAAATAGCGGCTTGCACGCAGCCCATTGCCGGAAAAAAAGTGGCTCAGCGAACGCGAAGTTCGCCGAGCCTGAAGTCATCCACGGGGGCTGGGGGGCAGCCTCCCGGGGGAGCTGCGAGGCGGAGGGGAAATGCCTGCAGCAGCGCATCAGATGCGCTGTCTGCAGGCGCCTTTCAAGTCAACTATTCTTAATGACCGCCAAAAAGTGGCGCCTTGACTCCGGCCGGCTCAGGCGCCTGGTCCGGCCTGGGCGCGCATGGCCGCCAGCGCCCGGTCGGAGACGAAGGGGTTGGTCGCCCGCTCGCGGCCGAAGGTCGACACTTCGTTGTGGCCCGGCACGAAGGTGACGTCGTCGCCCAGCGGCCACAGCTTGCCGGTGATCGAGGCGATCAGGTCGGGGAAGCTGCCGCGCGGAAAGTCGGTGCGGCCGATCGACCCGGCGAAGAGCACGTCGCCCACCTGGGCGAAGCGGGCGTCGCGGTTGAAGAAGACGATGTGGCCGGGCGTGTGCCCCGGGCAGTGGACGACCTCCCACTCGGTCTCCCCGAGGGTCACCTTGTCGCCGTCGTGCAGCCAACGATCGGTGACGAAGGGCTTGGCGTCCGGCATTCCGAAACGCGCTCCGCTGTCGCCGAGGCCGTCGATGAGGAACTGATCGTCCGGGTGGGGCCCTTCGATGGGGACACCGGTGGCCTCCTTCAGCGCGGCCGTCCCGCCGGCGTGGTCGAGGTGGCCGTGGGTCACCCAGATCTTCTCCAGCGTCAGCCCCTGATCCTTGAGGATGGCGAGCAGCCTTGGCACCTCGCCGCCCGGGTCGATCACCGCCGCCTTCCTGGTCTTGGCGCACCAGACGATGGTGCAGTTCTGCTGCAACGGCGTCACCGGGGCGACGACGGCGCGGATCGGGGGGCCTGGGGTCTCGTCCATGGCGATGAGAATAGGGGCGCGCCGGCCGCTTCGCAAAGCCGCGGCGGGCCGCCCGTTGCTCCCCCGGGCGACGCATGCCTAATCTCACAGGCCGACTGCCGGGGGAAATCGTCAGCGTGATGAAACTTTTCGCCAAGAAGCCCATCGAGGTGCTGCTCGCCCAGGCCGCCGAGCAGGGGGACGGAACCTTGAAGCGGGGCCTCGGCCCCTTCGCCCTCACCATGCTGGGCATCGGCTCGATCATCGGGGCGGGGATCTTCATCCTCACCGGCCAGCAGGCGGCCATCAACGCCGGGCCGGCGATCCTCCTGTCGTTCGTGCTGGCGGGGATCACCTGCGCCTGCGCGGCGCTGTGCTACGCCGAGCTGGCCTCGATGATCCCGGTCTCGGGCTCGGCCTACACCTACGCCTACGCGACCCTGGGCGAGTTCGTGGCCTGGATCATCGCCTGGGACCTGATCGTGGAGTACCTGTTCGCCGCCTCGACGGTGGCGGCGGGCTGGTCAGGCCACCTGGGCGATCTCCTGAACGGCTTCGGCCTGGCGGTGCCGCCGCAATGGGCGAGCGCGCCCTACAAGTTCGTGGGCGACCACTTCGTCCACACCGGCGCCATCCTCAATCTGCCGGCCATCGGCATCGTGCTCCTGATGGCCGCCATCCTGATCTCGGGGATCACCGAGAGCGCCACGGTCAACAACGTGATCGTGGCCCTCAAGGTCAGCATCGTGGTGCTGGTGATCGTGATCGGGTTCGCCTTCATCGATCCGGCGCTGTGGAAGCCCTTCATCCCGCCGGCCACCCACGACGCCAACGGGGAGCACTTCGGCTTCAAGGGGATCCTCACCGCCGCGGGGGTGATCTTCTTCGCCTACATCGGCTTCGAGACCGTCTCCACCGCCGCCCAGGAGGCGCGCGATCCGCAGCGGACCATGCCGATCGGGCTCCTGGCCTCGCTGGGGATCTGCACGGTGCTCTACATCCTTATGAGCCTGGTGATCACCGGTCTTGCGCCCTATCACACCCTCAACAACGCCCACCCGGTGAGCGCGGCGCTGGCCAGCCACCCGCAGCTCCATTGGCTGCGCCAGGTGGTGAACCTCGGCGTGGCGGTGGGGCTGGGCTCGACCATCCTCAGCCTGCTCTACGGCCAGTCGCGGATCTTCTACTCCATGGCCCGCGACGGGCTGCTGCCGCCCTTCTTCGGGACCCTGCTGAAGGGCCGCCGCACCCCCTGGATCGGCACCCTGATCACCGCCGCCTTCGCGGGCCTCGCCGCCGGACTGCTGCCGCTGGACGTGCTGGGCGAGCTGGTCTCCATCGGCACGCTGATGGCCTTCGCCCTGATCTGCGCCGGGGTGATGTACCTTCGGATCACCCGCCCGGACCTGCCGCGCAGCTTCAAGACCCCCTGGTGGCCCGGCACCGCCGTCATCGGCATCCTCGCCTGCCTGTGGCTGATCAGCGGGCTAGGCGCGCCCACCTTCATCCGCCTGGTGGTCTGGATGGCGATCGGGCTGGTGGTCTACTTCGGCTACGCCTACTGGCACTCCCGCTACCATGAGCGGAAGCTCGCCGCGGCCCCGGCGGAGTGACGGAAGGGGCCGCGCTTCCGATCCATGAGGCGTTGCCGGCGCTGAAGGCGGCGCTGGCGGACAGGCCGAACGCGGTGCTGGTCGCTCCGCCCGGCGCCGGCAAGACCACCGTGACGCCGCTGGCGCTGCTGGACGAGGCTTGGGCCGCCGGCGCCAAGCTCATCGTGCTCGAGCCCCGGCGTCTGGCCGCCCGGGCGGCGGCGGCGAGGATGGCGCGGACCCTCGGCGGGCCGGTGGGCGAGAGCGTGGGCTTGCGGGTGCGGCTCGAGACCCGGGTCTCGGCGAGGACCCGGATCGAGGTGGTGACCGAGGGAGTCTTCACCCGGATGGTCCTGGAGGATCCCGGGCTGGACGGCGTGGCCGGCGTCCTCTTCGATGAGTTCCACGAGCGCAGCCTCGAGGGTGACCTGGGTCTCGCCCTCGCCCGCGACGCCCAGCGGCTGCTGCGTCCCGAGCTGCGGTTGCTGGTCATGTCGGCCACCCTCGATCCGGCCCCGGTGGCCAAGCTCCTGGGTGATGCGCCCGTGATCGAGAGCCGCGGCCGCGCCTTCGCGGTGGCGACACGCCACCTCGGCCGCGATCCGGCGCTGCGGATCGAGGAGCAGGCGGTTCGGGCGGTGCTGAAGGCGCTCGCCGAGGAGGACGGGAGCGTGCTGGTGTTCCTGCCCGGCCAGGGCGAGATCCTCAGGGTCGCCGAGCGGCTGGCCGAGCGGCTCGACCGCCCCGACATCGATATCGCGCCGCTCTACGGCGCCTTGCCGCCGGCGGCCCAGGACCGGGCGATCGCCCCGGCGCCTGCCGGGCGGCGCAAGGTGGTCCTCGCCACTTCGGTGGCCGAGACCAGCCTCACCATCGAGGGGGTGCGGGTGGTGGTGGACGCGGGCCTCTCGCGCGTCCCGAGATTCGATCCCGGCAGCGGGCTCACCCGGCTGGAGACCGTGCGGGTCTCGGCGGCGGCCGCCGACCAGCGGCGCGGGCGCGCCGGTCGCACCGGGCCCGGGGTCTGCTACCGGCTCTGGGACGAGCGCGAGACCCGCGGCCTCGCGCCCTTCGACCGGCCGGAGATCCTGGAGGCCGACCTCTCGCGCCTCGCCCTCGACCTCGCGCGCTGGGGGGCCAGGGACGGGGCCGGGCTCGCGTTCCTCGATCCGCCGCCGGCGGCCGCCCTCGCGGAGGCCCGCGCCCTGCTGGCGCGGCTTGGGGCGCTGGACCGGGAGGGCGCGCTCACCGATCACGGGCGGCGGATGAGCGCGCTGCCGCTGCCACCGCGCCTCGCCCACATGCTGCTGCGCGCCGGCGCTTCCGGCCAGGCCGAGCGGGGGGCGAGGATCGCCGCCCTGATGGTGGAACGCGGACTGGGCGGGCGGGCCGTCGACCTGGAAGCGCGGCTGGACGCTTTCGGGCGCGACCGCGGCGCCCGCGCCAGGGATGCTGCGGCCCTCGCCCGCCGCTGGGCCGCCGACGCCGGGCCCGTCCGGGCCGCGCCGCCGCTTTCCGACGCGCTTCTGATCGGCGAAGCCTTCCCCGAGCGGATCGCCAAGGCCCGCGGCGGACTGGGGCATTTCCAGCTCACGAGCGGGCGCGGCGTCTTCATGGACGAGGCCGAGCCGCTGGCCCGCGCGCCCTGGCTCGCCGTGGCAGAGCTCGGCGGCGGCGCCGCCCGCGACCGCATCCTGCTCGCCGCCGCCCTCGATCCGGCCGAGCTCGCAGACGCCTTCGCCGGGCGCCTGGAACGCGAGGACCGGCTCGAACCCGACGCCGCCGGCCGCTTCCGGGCCTCGCAGGTCGTGTGGCTCGGCCGGCTGGCGCTCGAGGAACGGACCGTCTCCGAACCCGACCCCGGGCTCTTGCTGGGCGCGCTGCTGGGCGAGGTGCGCCGCCGGGGATTGGCCGCCCTGCCGTGGGGGGAGAGTTCTTCGCGCCTCAGAAGCCGGGCCGAGTTCCTGCGGGGACTCGGCCGCGAGGCGCCGGATCTCTCGGACGCGGCCCTCTTGGCGCGCCTGGAGGAATGGCTGGCGCCGGCGCTTGCCGGCAAACGCGCACTGGCCGAGCTGGACGACGTGGCGCTCGCCCAGGCCCTCGGGATGCTCATCCCCCACGAGGCCCGGCGCCGGCTCGACCGGGAAGCGCCGGAACGGTTCGAGGCGCCCACCGGTTCGCGCCTTTCCATCGACTACGCCGCCGAGGGCGGTCCGCGGGTGGATGTGCGGGCGCAGGAGCTGTTCGGGCTCACCGCTCATCCGACGGTGGGCGCCGTCCCGCTCGTGCTGGCGCTGCTGTCGCCGGCCCACCGTCCGATCCAACTCACCCGCGACCTGCCGGGATTCTGGCGGGGCGCCTGGTCCGAGGTGCGCAAGGAGATGCGCGGCCGTTACCCCAAGCACGCCTGGCCCGAGGACCCCGCCAGCGCCGCTCCCACCACGCGGGCCAAGCCGAGGCCGTGAGTCCAGGCGGCTAGTGCGCGGACGAGCCGCCCCTTTGCGGCGGAAAGCTCACCGAATAGATCATGATCCCCGTGGCCACGGCGAGGTTGAGGCTGTCAGCCCGGCCCCGCATGGGGATCTTGACGGTCACGTCGCACGCCGCGGCGAGACTCGATGAAAGGCCCGCCTGTTCGTTGCCCATCAAGATGAGCGCCGGCGCGCGGTAGGGGGCGTCGCGGAAATCCGTGGTCGCGGTCAGCAGAGTGCCGATCGTCGAGCCCGGCCAGCCGGCGCGCCAAGCGAGGAACGCGGCCTCGCTCGCCCGGACGATGGGGACCGCGAAGATCGAGCCCATGCTCGCGCGCACCGCCTCCACCGAATAGGGATCGCAGCAGTCGCCCACCAGGATCACCGCCCCGCAACCGGCTGCGTCGGCGGTGCGAACGATGGTCCCGAGGTTGCCCGGGTCGCGCACCGCCTCCAGGGCGACCCAGGAGGCGGCGGCCGCGGGATCGAGCCCGCGCAGGTCGGCGAAGCCCTGGTCGAAGACCGCCAGGACGATCTGGGGGTTCTCGCGGCGGCTGATCTTGGCGAGGATCTCGTGGCTCACCTCGATGGCCTCGCCGCCCGCGCCTTCGGTGGCGGCCCGGACGCGGCGCAGCTGCGGCTGGGCGAGCGCCTCCGCCCCGTAGAGCAGGATCCGCGGCGCGCGGCCGAGGTGCACGGCCTCGGCCACGATCTTCAGCCCTTCGGCGAGGAAGCGGCCGCTCTCCTCGCGCGCCTTGCGCATGTGCAGCGCCCGGGCGGCCTTGACGGTGGGGTTGGCGAGAGAGGTGACCTTGCGGCTCACGCCGCGCTCCAGCGGGCGAAGAAGGAAAGGCCGACCCCGCGTGCGCCGCCTTCCTCGACGAGCGCGAGCTCGCCCCAGTCGATCAGACCGTCGCGTCCCGTCAACGCCTCGGCCGCCAGGCTGGCCAGGGCGAGGCCCGAGAGGCGCTCCGAATAGGCGTTGAGCAGCAGGAAGGAGGCCGTTCCCGCGAGCAGCCCGGCGCAGGTCTCCATGAGCGCAGGCAGGTCCTCGTAGAGCCGCCAGACCTCGCCTGCGGGGCCCCGGCCGAACTTGGGCGGATCTAGGATGATCCCATCGTAGCGGACCCCGCGCCTAAGCTCGCGCTGGGCGTATTTGCGCGCATCCTCGCAGAGCCAGCGGAGCGGCGCCTCGCCCAGTCCGGAAAGGCTGGCGTTCTCGCGCGCGAAGCCCACCGACTTCCTGGACGCGTCCACGTGGGTGACCTCGGCGCCGGCGGCGGCGCAGACGAGGCTCGCCACGCCGGTGTAGCCGAAAAGGTTGAGGATCCTGAGCGGCCGGCCGGCGGCGCGCACGCGCGCGTCCAGCCATTCCCAGTTGGCCGCCTGCTCAGGAAAGAAGCCGAGGTGGCGGAAGGGGGTGAACCGCCCGCAAAAGCGCACGGCGCCCCAGGCGAGCGGGAAGGCCTCCGGCAGCTTGCGCGCGAAGCGCCATCGTCCGGCGTCCTCCTCGCCCTCGGGATCGAAGACGGCGTCCGCGCCGGCCCAGACGGTCTCGTCCAGGGCAGGGCGCCACAGGCACTGGGGCTCGGGCCGGACAACCCGATGGGAGCCGTAGCGCTCCAGCTTGCGCCCGGCGCCGGAGTCGAGGAGGGCGAAATCCGCCCAGCCGCGGGTGCGCAGCGCGGCCGGAGCCTCGGCGATTGCAGGTCGTGGGCGCGCGCTCATGGCGCCGCCTTAGAGCACGACGCGGTCAGGCGGAACGCCTGATCGTTGGCGCGCCTCAGGGCGTGGTGTTCAGGCTGATGCTGGCCGGGCGCAGCTCGGCGCTGGCGGGCGACTGGGGCGTGTACCCGTAGGTTCCGCGCCTCAGGTCCGAGGCGAGGGTGAGGGATGCGGTCCCGCCGGCGAGGCGCGCCCGGTAGACCTCGGTCGCCTCCAGCACCCGCATCACGTAGTTGCGTGTCTCCGAGAAGGGGATGCACTCGATGTAGTCGGAGGGGTCGACGCTGGAGGAGCGTGGATCGCCGCAGAAGGAGGTCCACTCGATCGGCCGGCCGGGTCCGGCGTTGTAGGCCGCCGAGGCCATCAGGTACGAGCCGCTGAACTGGTTCACCAGCTGCCCGAGATAGGCCGAGCCCAGCTGCATGTTGTAGTCGGCGTCCTGCAGGCTGCCGTAGGAATAGCCGAGCTTGCGCGCCACCACCCGGGCGGTGGTCGGCATCAGCTGCATCATCCCTTCGGCGCCGGCCGAAGAGCGCACGTGCGGATCGAAGCCGCTCTCCTGGCGGACGATCCCGAGGACGAAGGCGGCGTCCGGGGCGCCGGCGACGCTGGGCGGGGTGCGGATCGGATAGCCGCGCTCGGGCAGGATGAACCCGTGCTGCGCGGCCAGGCGGACAACCCGCATGGAGAGGTCCTGGTCGCCATAGCCGCGGACCATGTCCACCAGCAGCGCGGCCTCCGCGCCGTTCGGCAGCGTCTCGGCGATGGCGCAGATCAGCGACTTGTAGGCGTCGCGCTCGCCGAGGTCGGCGAGCATCCGCGCGGCCCGCACCGGCTCGCGGTCGTTGAAGCGGGCGCGGTCGGCGGCGCTGATCGGGGGATCCTTGCCGAGCACCAGCTGGGTCTGGCCGACCTTGGCGGCGGCGAGCTGGCCGTAGAAGGTGGTCTGGTAGCGTGCGGCGTCGGCGTAGAAGAGCTGGGCGTTCATGGAATCGCCCGCCGCCTCCATCGCCCGTCCGCGCCAGTAGAGCGCCCGTCCGAGGGTGATCGGCGAGGCGCCGATGGCCTGGAGCTTGGCGAAATGCTGGTCGGCGAGCGCCGGGTCCTTGAGCCGCGAAAGCGCCAGCCAGCCGGCGTAGAACTCGGCCTCGGCGCCGTCGGGGCCCTTGGCGACGCCGCTGTTGGCGGCCGCCTTGTAGGCGCCTCTGGAATCGCCCGCCCTCAGCGAGGCTATGACCAGGGCCGAGCGCAGCTTCCACATGCGAGCCTGGGCTTCGCCCTCGGGCAGGGCGGTGGGCAGCATCGGCAGGAACGCCAGGGCGCCCATGGTGTCGCCGCGCCGCTGGGCCGCCAGCGCCTGCTCGTAGGCGAGGCCGGGGGCGTTCTTCAGCGAATCCGGAACCAGGGTCAGATCGGCGCGCAGGCCCGACCGGATCGCCATCCGCGCCTGGGCGAGGGCGGCCTGGTCGGGGGAGAGCAGGGCCAGCATGTCGCGGGCGGCCGGGCCTTGGCTCCCATAGAGCAGCATGTCCTCGCGCTGGGCGTGGTCCTCGGCGCTGAGCACCGAGCCGAACCGCATCAGCATCAGCCGCTGGACGTCCGCCTCGAACGGCTTGGTGCGCCAGACGCGGCGGATGAGGTCGGTGGCCTTCTGGGCCTGGCCGGTCGACTGATAGGCCGAAGCGAGCGCCAGCGCCCCCTCGGCGGTGGCGGGCTCGGCGCCCGCGAACCAGGCGATGACGCCCTGGGGCGAGAGTCCGCCGCCCTCGATCGACCGCTCCACGGCCGCCGCCCGCCGCTCGGCGCGGGGCCAGCCGGCGAGATCGCGCCGCGCCGCCTCGAGCTCGGCGTAGCTCATGCCCGCGGGACCAACGTCCACCAGCGCCCAGAGCGCCAGCTTGCGCGCCACGGGGTCGGAAAGGCGGTCCATGTCGGCCCGGATGCGGGGTCCGTCGCCCGCCCGGGCCGCCGCCATGGCGTCGGACAGGGCGCGGGCATCCGAATCGGAGACCGAACCGCGGGTCGTGTAGGACGGCGTCTGGACCGTAGCCGGGACAGGGGTCTGGCTCGCGGCGGAATAAGGGGTCTGGACCGGCGCATCGCCGATGGGCGGGAGCTGGCCAGAAGGATTGGCGAGACCCTCGGCGCCCAAGCTTCCCATGGCGATCAACGTGGAGCCGGCGGCGATCAACGCCCGACGGATATGGAAACTCAAGCCTTTAGGCCCTCCCGGCCGAAGAGGGCGCCCCGTGGCGCCGGTTGCAGCTACCCACCTAGCGGACCTATTGTAACGCCACACCCAATATAGCCGGGTTAACGCCCGGTGAAATCACGGCTTCTTGCACGCATGCCCCATCTTCAGCTCCGCGGCGTGTTCACCGCGCTGGTGACGCCGTTCCGCAACGGCTTCCTCGACGAAGCGGCGTTCGTCGCCCTGGTGGAGCGGCAGATCGCCGCCGGGGTGCACGGGCTGGTGCCGGTGGGCACCACCGGCGAGACCTCGACCCTGAGCCACGCGGAGCACCGGCGGGTGGTGGAGCTTTGCGTCGCCACTGCCGCGGGCCGGGTGCCGGTGATCGCCGGGGCCGGCTCCAACGCCACCGCCGAGGCGCTCGAGCTGCTCAGCCACGCCAGGGAGGTGGGCGCCGACGCGGCCCTTGTGGTGACCCCCTACTACAACCGTCCGAGCCAGGAGGGCCTCTATCGGCACTACGCGGCCCTCAACGAGGCGGCCGATCTGCCGATACTGGTCTACAACGTGCCTGCCCGCACCAGCGTCGACATCTCCAACGAGACGCTCGCCCGCCTCTCCAAGCTTCCCCACATCGCCGGGATCAAGGACGCCACCGGCGACATGGCGCGCCCGAGCGTGCAGCGGAAGACCTGCGGCGAGGGCTGGATCCTGCTCTCCGGCAACGACGATTCGGCGCTGGGCTACATGGCCCACGGCGGCCACGGCTGTATCTCGGTGAGCGCCAACGTCGCTCCGGCCCAGTGCGCGGCCTTCTACAACGCGGTCCTGGCCGGCGACCAGGCGGCGGCCCTCGCCTGGCAGGACCGGCTGATCGGCCTGCATAAGGCTCTCTTCCTCGACGCTTCCCCGGCGCCCGCCAAGTTCGCGCTCGCCCACCTGGGGCTCTGCTCTGACGAGGCCCGCCTGCCCATCGCGCCCTGCGCCGAGGCGGTGAAGGGGGCGATCCTGGAGGCGATGGCCGAAGCGGGCGCGCAGCCCTGAGCCTTGGCCAGATGAGCAAGCTGATCGCCGAAAACCGCCGGGCGCGGTTCGACTACTTCCTCGAGGAGACCCTGGAGGCCGGCATCGCGCTTACCGGCACCGAGGTGAAAGCCCTGCGCGAGGGCCGCGCCAACATCGCCGAATCCTATGCGGCGGTGGAGGGGCGGGAAATCGCGCTCGTCAACGCCCACATCCCCGAGTACGGCCCGGCCAACCGCTTCAACCACCCGCCCCGGCGGCCCCGCAAGCTGCTGCTGCACCGGCGCGAGCTCGACAAGCTGATCGGCGCCGTGCGGCGCGAGGGCCGGACCCTGGTTCCCACCCGGCTCTATTTCAACGACAGGGGGCTGGTGAAGCTGGAGCTGGCGCTGGCGCGCGGCAAGAAGGCGCACGACAAGCGCGCGACCGAGTCGGAACGCGACTGGAAGCGCGAACAGGGGCGGCTCATGCGGGAGAAGGGCTGATGGGGCGGACGCTGGCGCTGTGCGCGGGGTTGCTGGCGGCGGCGGGGGCCGCGGCCCCGCCCGGAACGACCGTGCTGCACGTCTCCTCGCACCTGGCGAGGAACGCCAGGGTCTGGCTGGACGGCGGCAAGCCGGTGGCCGCGCCCGGCTACGGCTCGACGACCTTGCCGGCGAAGGCCGGCCATCACCTGCTGAAGGTGACGACCGCCGCCGGCGTCACCTACCAGGCGCCCCTCGACCTGAAACCCGAGGCGCTGATGACCTGGCGCGGCCGCGGCTATTGGTGCGTCAACCTGCTGGAGCGCTCGCTGGAGACCTACTCCACCGAGGACTGCGAGGAAGACGTCACCGACGCGGGCTAGGGGGCCGTAACCCCTCACCCTCCCATGCTGCTGGCGCAGCGCGGGCCCCTCCCTCTCCCTCCGGGGGAGGGCTACCCAGGAGCGATGGCTGTGCGCGAGTATCCCTCTCCCACAGGGGGGAGGGCCCAGGCGCGTGAGCGCCTGGGGGGGTGAGGGGTGACGGCGCGTGGTTCAGCCGAGCGCCGCCCTGGCCATCTCGAACACCGCCTCAAACATCGGCGCGGTCAGCCGGCCGGTGTTCGTGTTGAGCCGCGAGCAGTGGTAGCTGTTGATCAGCGTGAAGCCTGCGCCCTCGCAGGAGGCTCCGTGGCCGGCCGCGCCCGCCGAGGCCTTGAGGCCGAGGGCGCGGAGCACGTTGCGCCGCGCCACCTCGCCCAGGGTGACGATCACCTTCAGCCGCGGCAGGGCGGCGATGCGGGCGGCCAGGAACGGGCGGCAGTTGGCCTCCTCGGAGGTCTCGGGCTTGTTGCCGGGCGGGGCGCAGCGGACCGCATTGCTGATCATGCAGTCGACGAGGGCGAGGCCGTCGTCGGGCCGGGCGAGATAGCGTCCGCGGGCGAAGCCGGTCTTGATAAGGGTCTCGTAGAGCAGCACGCCCGCGAAGTCGCCGGTGAAGGGCCGCCCCGTGCGGTTGGCGCCGGCGCGGCCAGGCGCGAGGCCGACGATCAGCAGCCGCGCGTCCGGGTCCCCGAACGAGGGGGCGGGGCCGTTCCACCAGTCGGGGTGGAGAGCGCGGTTCTCCTCGCGATAGGCGACCAGGCGCGGGCAGATGGGGCAATCGCGCCCCGGCTCCGGATCCCCCGGGATCAATCCTCGGCGTCCGCAGTCTGTTCGCCGTGGATCTGCCGCTTGGCGTCCTGAATGAAGCGGGGCAGGCGGGGCGGCCGGCCGATGATGTCGGCGAGGTCGGCGAGGTCGACGAAGGCGTCCGCCTGGCGGCGCAGGTCGTCGGCGGCCATGGGCGGTTGGGACTTCACCGTCGAGACCACGGTCACCCGCACGCCCTTTCGCTGCATGGCCTCCACCAGCCGGCGGAAGTCGCCGTCCCCGGAGAACAGCACCACGTGGTCAACGCGCTCGGCGATCTCCATCATGTCCACCGCCAGCTCCACGTCCATGTCCCCGCGCCAGCGCTTGCGCCCCTGCGCGTCGACGTATTCGCGCGCCGGCTTGGTCACCAGGGTGAAGCCGTTGTAGTCGAGCCAGTCCACCAGGGGCCGGAGCGGCGAATACTCCTGATCCTCGAGCAGGGCGGTGTAATAGTAGGCTCTGACGAGCACGCCCCGCGACTGGAACTCCGCCAGCAGACGCTTGTAATCGATGTCGAACCCGAGGTTCTTGGCGGAGGAATAGACGTTGGGCCCGTCGATGAAGAGCGCAAGCCGGTCAGTGGGGTAGAAGGCCATTCGTGGCGATCCTTCAGGAAAAACAGTCCGCCCCTTTTGACGAGGCCGTCATACTCGCGCTCGGGGGAAATCTCGCCGGCGACTATCGCAGTCCGGGCGCGCTTCTGGAAGCGGCCGTTTCGGCGGCGCCGCAGGCGGGCTTTCGGGTGCTCAGCCGGTCATCGCCCTGGCGGTCCGCCGCCTGGCCCGATCCAAGCGAGCCTGACTACATCAACATCGTCGCCGTCGTCGAGACACCGCTTGCGGCCCGCCAGGCCCTGGCGGCGGCCCTGGCGCTGGAGCGGCGGTTCGGGCGCCAGCGCGGGCGAGCCAACGCGCCCCGGACCTTGGACGTGGACCTCATCGCCTACGGCCGCCTGGTGATCGACGAGCCCGGCCTCGTCATCCCGCACCCGCGCGCGCACCTGCGCCGCTTCGTCATGGGCCCGCTCGCCGAGATCGCCCCAGCCTGGCGCCACCCGGCGCTGGGGGCGACGGCGCGGGAGCTCGCCGACGCGGCCACGATCGGGGCGGATGCGCGGCCGGCTTAGCCAGCGCCGGGGTCATCGGCTCTCCCCGGCGTTGGCGCTCGGTTTGCGGACGAGGGCGTAGCTGATGGCCAGCGCCAGCATCAGGGCCGCGGCGCCCACCAGGCTCGCCGCCTGAAGATGCGCGAAATCCATGAGCATGATGTGCCGGGCGACGGCGATCATCGCCACGACCACGATCAGCTCGAGCTGCAGACGGTGACCCACGAAGAAGCTGGTCAGGCTCTTGAGCAGCTCCAATCCGAGCAGCAGAAGCAGGACGCCGGCGAAGACCTGGCCGACGTCCTCCTGCAGGCCCGCCGTCGATTCGATGGAATGCAGGTTCCCTGCCCAGACGTAATCGATGAACAGCGCGTAGAGGATGAACGCGGCCAGCAGGACAGAGATGATCACCAGCAGCGCGGCGGCCGAGACGACCACGATTTCGCAGCTTTGCACGAGCCACTGGCCCGCTCCGCGCACGCCCCACCCTTTGGGGCCAGGGTTCAAGCCACCGGTCACGCGGAACTTCGGATCTCTCAGCCAAACCATGGAATTTTGAGGCGCTGCCAACGACATCGGCATCCGGTCCAACCCCGACGGCGAAGCATTAGCGAACCGACGCTGCAGGTTGGGCTGGCCCGAGGGTCGGGAGCCGCCGGGATCCGACGCCCGACGCTGCGCACAATTTGATCGCGCCCCGCTGTCGGGCCGGGTCATAGTCGCTCGTCCTTGGAGCAAACGAGGCCCCGCGATGCTCTACGCCTTCCTCTGCTACCACGCCGAAGACGTGGTCTTTTCCTGGAGCCAGGAGGAGGACGACGCGGTGATGGCCAAGCTGGACGTGGTTCACCAGAAGCTCGCCAAGGCCGGCAAGATGGGGCCGGCGCTGCGGCTGCTGCCCACCACCGCGGCCACCACGGTGCGCAAGAGCGAGGACCCGCCGCTGATCATCGACGGACCCTTCGCCGAGACCAAGGAGCAGCTGCTCGGGTTCTACGTGCTCGACTGCGAGGATCTCGACGAGGCGCTCTCCATCGCCCGCGAGCTCGGCAAGGCCAACCCCGGCGGCGCCTATGAGATCCGGCCGGTGCGGCTCTTCCTGCCCGGCGGGGCGGTCGGGGGCTCGGAATGAGCGACCTCGCCTGGATCGAGGCCGCGCTCACAGGCGCCAGGCCCCAGGCGATGGCGGCCCTCTTGCGCTATTTCCGGGACCTCGACCTCGCCGAGGAGGCCTTCCAGGAAGCCTGCCTTCGGGCCCTCTCCAAGTGGCCTCAGAACGGGCCGCCGCGCGATCCGGCCGCCTGGCTGATCCTCGTCGGCCGCAACGCCGCTCTCGACAGGGTGCGCCGGCGCGCCAGGGACGCGGCCTTGCCGCCCGAGGACCAGATCTCCGACCTGGAGGACGCCGAAGCGGCGGTCGCCGAGCGGCTGGACGGCGGCCACTACCGCGACGACGTGCTCAGGCTGCTCTTCATCTGCTGCCACCCCGACCTGCCGAAGACCCAGCAGATCGCCCTGGCGCTGCGGGTGGTCTCGGGGCTTTCGGTGGTCCAGATCGCCCGCGCCTTCCTGGTGAGCGAGGCGGCCATGGAGCAGCGCATCACCCGCGCCAAGCGCAAGGTGGCCGGCGCGAACGTCCCCTTCGAGGCGCCGGGCGCGGTCGAGCGCGCCGAGCGGCTGGGCGCGGTGGCGGCGATGATCTACCTCGTCTTCAACGAGGGTTACTCGGCCCCCGACGGGCCAGGCGGGGCGAGGGGCGGGCTCTGCGACGAGGCGATTCGGCTGGCCCGCCTGCTGCTGCGGCTATTCCCCGCCGAGCCGGAGATCATGGGGCTGGCGGCCCTGATGCTGCTGCAGCACGCGCGCATGGCCGCCAGGTTCGACGAGGCGGGCGCCGTCGTGCTCCTGGAGGATCAGGACCGGCGGCTCTGGAGCCGCGACATGATCGCCGAGGGCCTGGCGCTGATCGACAAGGCCGCCCGTCACAGCGCTCCGGGGCCCTACCAGGCCCAGGCGGCCATCGCCGCCCTGCACGCCCGCGCCCAGCGCCCCGAGGACACCGACTGGCGCCAGATCGACCTCATCTATGGGGCCCTGGAGCGGATGGCGCCCTCGCCGGTGGTGACCCTCAATCGGGCAGTGGCGAGGGCCAAGGTCGCCGGGCCGGCGGCGGGCCTGGTCATGATCGAGCCGCTGGAGGCGAGCCTCGCCGGCTATTTCCATTTCCACGGGGCGAGGGGCGCCCTGCTGCTCCAGCTCGGCCGCAGGAAGGAGGCCCGCGAGGCCTTCGACCGGGCGATCTCGCTGGCCAACACCCCCGCCGAGGCCGCCCACATCCGCGCCCACCTCGACCGGCTAATGAGCGAGGCGCAGGCGGCGGGCTGAGGGGAGGCCCCCGTGCCCCTACGAAGCTTGGCCTCAACCTCGGCCGTTAAGCTCGAACCGGCCGGCGAAGATCGCTGGTCGCGATCGGCCTCAGGGTGGCGAGGCGATCAACGAGAGAGTGTATGGAGCCACATCATGACCATCCGCGACCCCGCCGCCGATCAGGCGGTCCGTGAAGTCGTCGCCCGGCGCGCCCGGGCGGTTTCGGCCAAGGACGCGGCCGCCGCGGCCGCCTGCACGGCGCCGGACTTCGTCCAGTACTCGCTCGCCCCGCCCCTGGAGATCGCCGACGGGGGGAGGGCCCTTTCGGCCTGGTTCGAGACCTGGGACGGGCCGATCGGCTACGAGATCCACGACCTGAAGGTCACCGCCGGCCAGGACATGGCCTTCGCCCACGGCCTCGTCCACCTGACCGGGCGCAAGCTGGACGGCGAGGAGGCAGACATCTGGTTTCGCCAGACGCTGGGCCTGCGCCGGCTGGGCGACGCCTGGAAGCTCAACCACGAGCACGATTCCGTGCCCTTCTACATGGACGGAAGCCTCAGGGCCGCGGTGGATCTGAGCCCCTGAACGCATCTCCCGAGCACGCTTCGCCGCGCAAGCGCCAGGATTCGCACTTGAAATTGCTGATGAAGTTCGTCACCCGGGCGAAGCGTAGCGTAGACCCGGGGCCGGACGAGCCGGTTCATAGACGAAGTTCAACTCGACTGGCGTTTCCGGCCCCTGCGCCGCTCCGCGGCTCCGCCCGGGGTCACGGGGCAGGATACGTGAGCGCCGGAGCGTTTGCGGTTGCGCGGCGTTGCGCGAACGCGGCTTGCGGCTTATCTTCAAGGGTTCCACCCGCAAGAGAGAGTCCCAAGAGAAGTTCATGGCGCGCGTCACCGTTGAAGACTGCATCGAAAAGGTCCCCAATCGCTTCGGCCTGGTGCTGATGGCCGCCCACCGGGCGCGGGCCATCTCGGCCGGCGGCCAGATCCTGGTGCAGCGTGACAACGACAAGAACCCCGTCGTCGCCCTGCGCGAGATCGCCGACGACGTGGTGGACCCCGAGGAGCTGCGGGAGACCTTCATCGGCACCCTGCAGCGGGTGGACGAGCACTCGGAGGCCGAGGAAGAGGCCGAGACCCTCGCCCTGCTGGCCGATCCGACCCACATGCAGATGAGCGAGCAGGAGCTGGTGCGGGCCCTGCAGAGCGACCGCGACGGCGGCCAGGAGGAGCGCTACTGAGCTCGGACGGCGTAACAGCCCCAGTTCCAGCTCAGGCGACCCCCCAGGCCGTCCCGCCCGTCGACGGCCTGACCGGCCGAGCGCCAGCGCCCCTGCGGTCGTCCAAGCCGAAGGTCGATCCCGGCGGACGCCGGTTCCTGCGTCAGTACGAGCTCATCGAGCGCGTCAAGGCCTACGATCCCACCGCCGACGAGGCGATCCTCAACCGCGCCTACGTCTACGCCATGCGGATGCACGGCTCGCAGACCCGCGCCTCCGGCGACCCCTATTTCGCCCACCCGATCGAGGTGGCGGGCATCCTCACCGACTACCGGCTGGACACGGCCACCATCGTCACCGGCCTGCTCCATGACGTCATCGAGGACACCGACGTCACCCGCGAGGAGGTGAGCCGCCTGTTCGGCGAAGAGGTGGCCGAGCTGGTGGAGGGGGTGACCAAGCTCTCCAGGCTGGAGTTCACCGCCGACTACAAGCGCCAGGCCGAGAACCTGCGCAAGTTCATCCTGGCGATCTCCCGGGACGTCAGGGTGCTGCTGGTCAAGCTCGCCGACCGGCTGCACAACATGCGCACCCTCCACTTCATCGGCAGCGCCGCCAAGCGCGAGCGGATCGCCCGCGAGACCCTGGAGATCTACGCGCCGCTGGCCCGTTCCATCGGCTGCCACCGGATCTGCATCGAGCTGGAGGAGATGGCCTTCTCCCATCTCAACCCGGTGGCCCGCAACGCCATCGTCCGCCGGCTCGACGCCCTGCGCGCCGGCCAGGGCGAGGCGGTGGCGCTGGTGAGCCGCGAGATTTCCGCCAAGCTCGAGGAGGAGGGGCTGCCGGCGCGGGTGTTCGGCCGCGAGAAGCACCCCTATTCGATCTGGCGCAAGCTGCAGCGCAAGTCGATCGGCTTCTCGCAGCTCTCCGACATCTACGCCTTCCGGGTGATCGTGGACTCCGAGGCCGACTGCTACCGGGCCCTGGGGGTGATCCACCGGGCCTGGCCCTGCGTGCCCGAGCGGTTCAAGGACTTCATCTCGCTGCCCAAGCGCAACAACTACCGCTCGCTCCACACCACCGTGGTCGGCCCCCGCGGCATGCGCATCGAGATGCAGATCCGCACCGAGGTGATGGACCGGGTCGCCGAGGAGGGGGTGGCGGCCCACTGGCGCTACAAGGACGAGAGCTACGGCTTCGACCCGGAGGCGGCCACCGCCGACGGCGGGCGCGACCCGCTGGTCAACCTGCGCCAGCTCGTCCAGGTGCTGGAGCACGGCGGCGACTCCGAGGAGCTGGTCGAGCACGCCAAGCTGGAGATGTTCCTCGACCAGGTGTTCGTGTTCACCCCCAAGGGTCGCCTGATCAGCCTTCCCCGGGGCGCGATGCCGCTGGATTTCGCCTACGCGGTCCACACCGACGTGGGCGACACCTGCGTGGGCGTGAAGATCAACGGCGAGCTTCGGGCGCTCCGCACCGAGCTGCAGAACGGCGACGTGGTGGAGGTGGTCCGCGGCGGCAAGACCCAGGTCCCGGCCGACTGGCGCTCGCTGGCGGTCACCGGCCGGGCGCGTTCGGCGATCCGCCGGCACATTCGCCAGACCGAGAAGGAGGAGTTCCTCCGGCTCGGCCGCGCCTCGCTGGAGCAGACCTTCGAGCGGGCCGGCAAGGGCCTGGCGGACGTCTCGCTGAAAGGGGTTTTCGAGCGGTTCGGGGTCGCCAGCGAGGCCGAACTATGGGACGCGATCGGGCGCGGAAGGATCGCCCCGGTGCAGGTGCTGGAGGCGGTGTTCCCGAGCCTCAAGCCCACCGAGCGGGCCGCGGCCAGCGCCCGGCGGCGGATCGAGAGCGGCCGCACCGCCCGCTTCTACGTGCGCGGCGGCGGGCTCGCGCCCGGGGCGGCCCTGCGCTTCTCGGCCTGCTGCAAGCCGGTGCCCGGCGACCGCATCGTCGGCATCGTCGATCCGGCCGAGGAGGGGGCCGTGGCGGTCCACGCCATCGACTGCCCCGAGCTCGCCAAGTTCGAGGACCGCGAGGCGCTCTGGCGCGACCTCCACTGGACCCCCGAGGCCGAGCGCGACACCATTTCCCGGGCCCGGCTCAAGGCCACCATCCGCGACGCGCCCGGGGTGCTCGGCCAGGTGTGCACCATCATCGGCGAGGCGGGCGGCAACATCGTCGGCCTGCACATGGATCACCGCCACTCGACCTTCTTCGACGCCGATTTCGATATCGAGGTGAAGGACGTGCGCCACCTCACCCACATTGCCGCCGCCCTGCGCGCCTGTCCCTCGGTGGAGACGGTGGAGCGGGCGAGGGGGTAGGGTGTCCGACGCGCGGCTTCACGTACGTGGGTTGAACCGCTAGCGTCCTCTCCCATGAGGGGCGAGTCTTTGGCGGCGGCGTTGGCCGTGGTGTTGTTGGCCGCGTCAGGACCGGCGCAAGCGAGCTGCCAGCTGTCGAAGGTCGCCGAGCTGCCGGTGATCATGAACGGCATGGCGCCGCTGGTGAACGCCAAGGTCAACGGCGTCGACGCGCGTTTCATCGCCGACACGGGCGCGGCCTTCAGCCTCATCAAGCCGCAGCTGGTGCTGAAGTTCAGCCTCTCGGTGAACCAGGGGATGGGCCGGCTCGAAGGGACCACCGGCGAGGCCCGCGCCATGACAGGCTGGGCGCAGGACTTCTCGGTCCTCGGCGGGACGCTCCACCGTGTGGAATTCGTGCTCTCGGCGCCGGAGCTCGGGTACGACTCCGACGGCCTCCTGGGCGCCAATTTCCTGACCGCATACGACACCGAGTTCGATCTCGCCGACGGCGACATCCGTTTCTTCCGGCCCCTGCTGGGATGCGATGGAGGCGGCGTCGTCTATTGGAGCAGCGCCGGCGCCTGGTCCGAGCTGAAGATAAATCCGGTGAAGAGCCCTGGACGGGCATTGATCGCCGAGGTGCTGGTCAACGGCGTCAAACTGCGAGCCCAGTTCGACACCGGCGCGGTGATGAGCGTGATCAAGCTGGAGGCCGCGCGCCGGGCCGGACTCACCCCCGACATGCCCGGCGCCGTCGCCGTTCGCGGCGGCCGCGGCGTTTCGGGAACGGCGGTAGGCGCGTGGCTGGCGCCGGTGAAGAGCTTCGAGCTCGGGCCGGAAAAGATCGCCGACACCCACATGAGGATCGCCCCGCTGACGCTCAACGACATCGACATGCTGATCGGCGCGGACTTCTTCATGACCCACCGGGTCTTCGTGGCGATCAGCCAGAGCAAGGTCTACTTCACCGCCGACGCCGACCCGGCGGCCTGGACCGAGCGGTCGGCCGAGCGCGCGCTCCTGCCCGTCTTCGCCCCCAACGAGCCGGAGGACCCGGAGGACGCGCCGAAGGGTGAGGCCGACTTCGACCATGTGATCCACGGGGATCGCTAGCGACCGGAGGCTTGCCCGGGGGCGGGTCGAAGCGGATTTGTCGGCGCCCCCGCGAGCGGTAGGATCGGCGCATGGCGCAAAGGCCGTTTCTGGCGGGGCTTGCCGCGTTGTTGCTTGCGGTGGCGGCGGCGCCGGCGGGGGCTGGATGTGTGGTCGAGAGGCTTGCCGAGCTGCCGGTGAGGATGGCCGGTCTGCGGCCGCTGGTGAGCGCCAAGATGAACGGCCGGGACGCCACCTTCATCGCCGACAGCGGCGGCTTCTTCAGCCTCGTCTCTCCCGAAGCGGCCGCGAGGTTCGGTCTGCGGCCGGTGGCGGGATATTTTCGGCTATCCCTCCGCGGCATCACCGGCGAGGCCTTCGTCGGGGTGACCGAAGCGGATTCCTTCAGCATCGCCGGCGCGCGTCCGAGCCCGGCCCAGTTCCTGGTGGTTCCCCGTGAGTCGGACGACGAGGTCGACGGACTGCTCGGCGGCAACCTCCTGTCGGTCTTCGACACCGAGTACGACCTTGCGAACGGCATGATCCGGATGTTCAGACCGCAGGGGTGCGGCGGCGCCCTGGCCTATTGGTCACCGGACAACTGGTCGGAGGTCCCGATCGAGCCGCTGGGGCTCGGCTCGAACTGGATCGTGGGCCACGCGCTGGTGAACGGGGCCAGCCTCCGCGTCCTGTTCGACACCGGCGCTGACGGTTCGATGCTGACCGAGGAGGGCGCCCGCAAGGCGGGTATCACCAGGGACGGCGCTGGAGTCGTCCCCGCAGGACCCTTCCACGGGGTGGTCGGGCGCAGACAGATGCCAAGCTGGGTTGCGCCCGTCCAGAGCTTCGAGATCGGTCGCGAGAAGATCTTCGGCGCGAGACTCCGGTTCGGTGGCGTAGAGGTAGCCGGAATCGACATGCTGGTGGGCGCTGATTTCTTCCTTGCGCACCGGATATACGTCGCCAAGAGCCAGCGAAAGCTTTATTTCACCTACAACGGTGGCCCGGTCTTTGGGAATGACCGCGCCGTGGGTCCGACAACGCCGCCGCCAGGCGAGACGCCCGCGGATGCGGCGGCGTTCGCCCGACGCGGGGAAGCGAGGCTCTCGCGTCGCGATTTCGAGGGCGCGATCGCCGATCTCAGCCGCGCCATAGACCTCGAACCCGGCGAAGCTCTGCACTTCTACGAGCGCGGCCTGGCGCACTGGCGCAACAAGCAGAATGCGCTCGCCCTGGCGGATCTCGATCAGGCCCTGAGGCTGAAGCCGAACGACAAGGGCGCCCGGCTGGCGCGCGGCGAGATGCGGCTGGTGGGGCAGGATCAGGCCGGCGCGGCGGCGGACTTCGAAGTCGCCATCGCCGTGGCGCCGACATCGCGGTTCGAAGCGGCGGGCGCCTACATCGAAGCCAGCCTGTTCGCGCCGGCCGTGGCCCAGATGAGCGCCTGGATCGCCGATCGCCCGAGGGGCCGCAGCAACCTCGCCGAGGCCCTCAACGCGCGCTGCTGGGCGCGGGCGCTCTGGAACCGCGATCTGGGCGAGGCGCTCGCCGACTGCGACAGGGCCCTGCGTCTGGACCGTACGGGCGAAGCCCTGGACAGCCGCGGCCTCGTTCATCTGCGGCTCGGCCAGTGGGACGAGGCGATCGCCGACTACACGGCCGCCCTGAAGCTCGCGCCCGGACTGCCGGAGTCGCTGTATGGCCGGGGCGTGGCGCGGCTGCGCAAGGGGATGACGGCGGAGGGCCAGGCCGACATCCGGACCGCCACGGCCACCGATCCTGAGCTTCCCGAGCGGGCCAAGCAGTACGGTTTCGCGCCCTGAGAGGCGGGGCGCGGGAGCGGGGGAGACGCTCGACCCTCGCGATTCCGGGCCCGGGCGGTTAAATGGGGGGCATGAGCGGCGAGCGAATCTCGGGCGGGAGCGGGGCGGGGCCGAAGGGCCGCGGCCGCCTGCGTCTGGGGGTCAACATCGACCACGTGGCCACCATCCGCAACGCCCGGGGCGAGAACTACCCCGATCCGACGCGGGCGGCCGAAGTCGCCATGGCCGCCGGCGCCGACGGGATCACCGCCCACCTTCGCGAAGACCGCCGGCACATCTCGGACGCCGACATCGAGACCCTGGCCGCCCTCACCCGCAGGCGGGGCAAGCCGCTCAACTTCGAGATGGCGGTCACCGACGAGATGCGGGCGATCGCGCTTCGCCACCGTCCGCATGCCGCCTGCCTGGTGCCCGAGCGGCGCGAGGAGGTGACCACCGAGGGGGGACTGGACGTCGCCCGTCATCACAACCGCGTCCTGCCGCTGGTGAGCGAGCTGAAGGCCGCCGGCATCCGGGTCTCGCTCTTCATCGAGCCGGCCCACGCCCAGGTGGAGGCGGCGCGCAGCGTCGGCGCCCAGGTGGTCGAGCTGCACACCGGGGCATACTG